>JGI11643J12802_10006377_pt1 | contig 52213 bp, 83 predicted proteins | sample IowConreferecore_FD_12802 | JGI IMG/M metagenome (IMG submission 12802)
GAGAAAGGTAATCGCTGTCCTTGTAGACTTCGTTTTTAGCCATTACTTGTTCTCCTTAACGGCCCAGAAACTAGGCAGTTTGATTTCTACAGCAGATTCTTCGACTTCTTCTGCATTTTCTTCAGTTCCCTCATCATCCGCACTCTCGTCATTTGCTACAAGGGATTCCTTGAACTTTGCGAGTTCGGCAGTAATAAGCTCGGTCACTGTCTTTGTGATATCCACTTCTTCTGCTTTAGCGTCCTCAACAACAGGCTCAGCTTCAGCAGTAAGGGATTCCTCTAGGTCTGTGAATCGCTTGTCTAGTGCAGCGAATTTCTCATCCAGAGTCTTAGACAGCTTTTCGATGGCTTCATCCATTTGCTGTTCTTCCATTTCTGTATCATCTTCAGATTCGAGAACGTCGAGCAGTTGCCCTCCGGCTCCGGCTCTGACAACAAGATCAACAGACCTTGCCCCAACCAGTCCAGTAACGATTCGACCGCTACGGCCTTCCATTGTGCCCCGCTCAGCAACAGTGGTTGCCCTGATGGACAATCCCACTCGTTTTGCAAGGGAGCGAACACGAGCACGCTCATGTTCAAAGATTTCGATTTCCGCTGTCAGTCCGCCCTCTTCAACATCCCACACAGCGTCAGTGACAAGTTCCCCAGCAAGATTCTGCACAGAGCCGAACGGCTTGGCATCACGTTCTTCGGGAGTCTGATGATCGAGAAAAATAGGCGTTCCGGCTTTGAATACCAGAGGGCCGTCCTTCTTCAAGGCTTCCTCAGTGTAGTAGCCCTTGGAACCCCAGCCGGACTTGATAAGCAGCGCATTCCAACGCTTACCAGTCGCATCTGCTGCGTCCTGCGTAAGCGTCGCAGACTCTACGATATCATAATTTGTCATGTTAATAACAATTCTATCACATTTTAGAACCGCTACTTATTGACCATTGATTTCTTCACGGCGGCTTTGACCTGACCACGACCAGAATTCACGCTGCCGACAGAACCTGACCGTCCCTGACCGGGAACAACACTCGTAGTTTCAGCAACCTTTTCGGCATTCTCTGCCGCTTTTTCTGCGGCGACAATGCTTGGAGCGACCGGAAGTCCGTCCTTGAGCGGCACAATGCGGAGCAGTTCGAGAGTTTCTTTGCGGGATTCTTCTTGAAAGAGTTGACCACCATCATAGGCAAGCTGGATGGACTGGATTCTACGGTGAGTCTCATCCTCGTCAATATTGCGCCACGTTACTTTAACATCAGTGTCGCCCCAGAATTCGAAGAGTTCTTGGAAGCTGATAGTCCATAGTTGCTGACGGAATTCCATAGCACGCAGTGTTGGAAGGTCCAGAGTGGAGCCTTCACCAGAATTGCTAGAGTTTGACAAAATAACATCAAGTGATACCTCTAGACCTGCCGCGATACCCTCAGCAATAGATTTACCCTTGCTGAAATCAACTTGCGTCGCGGCCAGACCTGTAGCGTTAATCGCTGTACCTGCCCCAGTCACTACCGTACCACCAGTGGAAGACATTTCTCCGGTAATAGGATCACGTACAGGAGTGTTGGTCCACTGCGCTGACGCTGCATTCGCTGTGGCCTTGTTAGCTGCCTGAATGTGCATGGCAATGCGACTGTACGCTTTTACCAGCGTAATATTGTCTTCAAGATATTCTTTGTACGCTTTGGCAAGGAATAGCACAGCGGTTACATCTGGAACTCCCCAACGCCAGCCGATCTGCTTGTTCACCGAATCGTGCTGGATCACGTAACGCTGGTCCACGCCGATCTTACCCCAACGCTTGGGAAGGCTCTTACCAGAATCCTCCAAGCTACGAGCATAACTCAAGCTAGGATAGTAAAGAGTATTCTCTACTTCCTTTTCAGCCTCTGTGTTGGCGTTCTTGGTTTTGGTCTTCCATTGGCGCTTATAGAACCATACGTCTTCCGGATTATCCGGATTAGAAATACTCCCCATGATCTGCGCCAACGGCACACGGAATGCCGAGAAATCATCCCTATGCAGTGCCGTGAATAGGTTACCGTCCGTGGCAAGAGCGCGCTCGCGTTCAGCATATGCTTGAGAACTGAACAAGCTCTTACGATTCTTAGTAATAGCTTTCTCGGTGGCGTCATCAAGGTTCTCGAACTCGACACCATTACCCCAGATGTAGGCAACGCGCGCCTCAACACCGCGCTTCACAAAGGGGTTCACCGCTGCCACAGCGCGGGCAACCTCAGCAATGTTCTTCACTGTGGAGAGTGACATTTCGTTGACCTGATCGGCTTCCAACGGAGCCCAACCCACATTGTCGAACGCATCCGACACTTCAAGAAGGGATTCCTCTAAATCCTCAATCCGGTATTCGGCATCGGTCAGCCTACCCATGAGGTAGGTGTTTTCCGCTTTGGTGCTGATAAGATCGCTGGGATCGTTATTTTTCAAGAAGTCTAGTAGTCCCATAATGTCTCTCTAAAGTTTAGTACGGCCCGAGAAGGTTGCCTGAGTGTTCGATGAAGTCAGAAGCATCGAAGACTATCTTTTGTCCCGGAAGGTACATACCTAAAGGACTGTTCCGCAAAGCCTCAATGGGGGCAGTAGCATACACCACAGCATCCGAGTGGTCAGGAGATTTCACATTGCGAGCCTGCATGTCGTCTTTGCTTTCGACCTGCAATCCGCGATATCTGTTCTTGAAGTGGTAGCGGATACCCAGAAGCTCGTTAGTGAGTTTTTCATCGTTGTAGTCAAGATCGATCAGGCCGTTCTGCATTTTCTCACGCAGATCATCGTGCCACCACGCTCTAGCGTTCAACCAGTGGTAAGGGTCTGGTGTAGGGCCAGAACCATTCATAGCCACCACAGCATAGGTGGTCTGCGCCATGATCTTGATCTGGTCGTGAGGTCCTGCGCCATAGCCGGATACGTCGATGCGAACCTCCTTAGCAGAGGTTTGCAGGGCCAGTTGGTGTATTCTGTTGGCGCTCTCGACGGCATCCGCGTTGCTCCACGAATCAACCTTCCTTACAAGTTTACCACGCTGCTGTGTCGGAGTTTCATTACCCTCGTCGTCAACGGTGTATACTGTACCCTCCTCAGCGGAGTACACGGTCGTCAAGTCTCGTCCGAAACGTGCAATGTCCACGCCGAGCACAGGGCGGGAGTCATGGTCTGGTTTCACCAGTGTTTCCACTGCTTTATTGATGACCTTCTGCGAGAACAGGCTGTTTTCGGATTGATCGGGGAACTCTCCCAGAATCTTAGCCTTCCAGCGGGGATCGCTCTCACCCCACTGATTACGCCATGATTCCACCTTTTCCGGCTGAAGCATGAGCGGACGCAGTTCGTCAGGAAAATCAGCATCCAACTGTGCCCGCTGATAGAACTCGCTCGACTTGTCTTTCAGGTACTTTGCCGTAAAATTCGGAGTGTCGAAAGCGCTGATTGTGTGCAAATCCCATTCGCTGGAAATTTTGCTATCGTTGAACATCTTGCCGAACTGGGTGTTAGGATCGTCAGGGTTCCCGATGGCAAGAATGCGCGCATCTCCCGTTGTGGTGATCGCCTCGATAGCGGTCCACAGGGATTCGTTGATACCGCACGCCTCATCGACAATAACGAGAACGTAACGAGCGTGAACACCTTGGAAACCGTGAATGTTCGTATCGGCAGGTTTACGTCCCCACCCGGCCTGCTCGATAGTTCTGCCATCAGAGGCAACAATGTTCCACTTATCGGAAGCAGTAATATGTCCCGGTAATGGCATACCATTTTCTGCCGCAAGCTTATGATGGTTTCCTATTTCACGCCACAGAATACCGTGAACCTGCTGATAGGTCGGCGCTGTAGTAATCACAATGGCCTCACCCAGCGGATGGGTGGCGATCCACCAGCACGCAATGATAGCGGCGATTTTCGATTTCCCGGCGTTGTGGCAGGATTTCACGGCTACACGATCATTGTGCAGCACAGCCTCGGCAATTTCTCGCTGCTTAGACCACAGATGAATACCCAGCACTTCCTTAGCCCACAATGCTACATCTGTTTTATAGCGCGCCTTGTTGGATGTGTTGCGAAGTTCTTCGAGTGCCTGATCGAAAACACCAGACACTACCGACTCAAGATTGCTCATATATACTTACCCGTTAAATCCAGCAGCATCATGTCGGCCTTATCCACAGCATTCCAATAACCTAGTCGTCTTGCCGAGCGTGTCACCTTGGCAACATTCTTGTCAGTAGGTTTCAGCCACGCCACTACCTTGTAGACTCCAAAGCCCTGCTTGCTAATGGTGTAACCCCACAACCCAAGTCTGTGCGTGTATTCATACATACTAGCTTTGTAGGTTGATTCTCTCATATCAAGCATCCTCCGTTAACTCAAGCTGACCACTGTTGCGTTCCAAGGTTGAACGAGCTATGTCAAGCTCGTTCGCAATCCACAATTCCCACTCATCATCCCTCATAATATTCGGGGCAATGATCTTGAACGCATTGATCAACTGCTTCAAGCTGGCGATATACAGGCTCGACTGGTACTGTGTAACCCTGAGCAACTCGTCGGCATCGCGCTCTTTATGCAGCGCCAACAGATCGTTGATGCGGTCCATGACCTCGATCAGGTTCTTCACATCATCACGGTCGGCATTCTTCATCACCCGCTGATACAGCGCCTCAATGATCTTCTCAAGGCGATACACCTGCAAGGCGCGCTTGCTGGCAACATCAAGGTTGATTTCCTGATCCAGCAACTCATTGCCCATACGGAACACTTCAGCAGCCGGAACTCCCGTCACAGCCTCAAGCTGGCGCGGCGTCTTACCCTCAGCCAGACCATCCAGAATCATAGCCTGCAACACACTCAGCTTAGCTGCCATAGAATACTCCCAAAGTCAACTACATCTTATCACAATATGGGCACAAACAAAAAGGGGACCAGCCGAAGCCAGTCCCCTTTGTATCCAATCCTTAATTATTCATCATCATCATCATCAGACGATCCTAGAGGTTTTCTATACTGATCAACCAGTGGTGTCGGGGTGGTGTACGTCGTTCCTTGTGGACTACCAAAATGAACCATCGTTGACTCATACATGATTATTTCTTTTCCGCCAGAATCCCGGAATCCTTGATATCCTGTAAAAGCTGAAGATACATATCCAGATTATCGGCACTTATATACAGCTTGTCTTCGATCATTACATGTGTATAATCGCCATCCACGTAGGCGGTAGCATCAATAACAGTATCGAAACTTTCCAGCTTCCACTCTTCCGACTCTCTACGCCGAGTCTCCGCCGTTTCCGTCTTCGTCACCACAAATGATCTGCGCTGTGTCTCGCTGGATGACAGCGTAGTCTCGTTATTGCGTTCCTCGTACTTGTACGCTTCTATATCCATATTTCCCGCTCTTTCAAAAACTCAGCGAACCGCTCCGGCCCGGCTTCTATGTTCAGCTTGGCTTCCAGCACACCGTTGAGGAACCCCTCATTGAATGTGCGTAGAATTAGCTCATCCTCATCCATAACTAACTCAATCCTCTGGTAGTGAGACAACAAACCGGGCAACCTGTATTACCTCATCCTCATTGTCCCTGTCAGTATATTCCAACTCGAACTGAATGTCAAACTCATTCAACGGGTACGCCGTCACATACGCACCGATATCATCATTGTAGTCACCATCCGACTGAGTGAGAATCTCAATCAGGTCCAACCGAGTTTTGTTATCCATGATCGCTCATTTTCCTTATTAGATACTGCCGGGTTTTCATAGGCTGATGATCCACATAAATTTTATTACCCTGATCGTCAAGATGAAAGAATTCGACCCAACTCTCTTCAGCGCTGTAGAACACCCCCGAAAGCTGCTGTCCGGAAAGACCCGTCAGTTCGGCAACATCTTCAGGCTTCCACGTTAGTTTCAGGGTTGAAGGTAAATCTAACACCACTATCTCTCCACATCTGCAATGATTCCTCATCACGATCAATCACTAATAAAATCTCGCCCTCCGGATTATCCTGAGCGGCCACCGCGAACATCGTCTTGAAAGCCGCGTCAGAATTGTGCCCCGACAACGGATTGCACACCACGATATCGAACGGGAACCTCAAAGTTTTCAAAAGGGTTGCCGACTCAATCGGCTGTGCGTCACCCCGAGCATTCAGCACAGAAATCAACGTATCCGGATGCTTCACCACATGCTCCGTCACCAACGCCTTGATATTATCGGGTTGGGATTGCAGCGTATCGAAATCTATTAAAATCACAGCACTCATAGTGCTTTCTATTATAGCCCGGATTTCTGTGCACTATTCCTGTGAATGGCGGCCTCAAACCTCGGCAGGTACTCCGCCGTGATTTCCACCAGAACATCCTCAAGAGTAGAGTTGGAGTCAGTGAAATCATCCAACCACTCCGCCAAACCCTTATTCAAATAATCCCACTGATCCATTATATAATCCCCTTAATCAGCGCCGCAGCGAAGCGGCCCAAATATTCTGACTGAATAACATCAATAGGTATCTCATCAACATCGGGGAAGAATTCATCCAACCACTCAGTAAGAGTCTTATTGATGTAATCGAAATTATCCATTGTTGTTAAGTTCACTATAAATCTTCCTCATCGTCGCATCCACCATATCCTGCACATCGATAATATGCTGTGCGACTTCCAACGGGGTAGCATCGCGCTTAAAAATCATATCCATACCATACTTATTTCCGCCCTCTACCATGAGGCTCATTCGAGCAACAACTTTAGCTTTTGATTTATCAGTCTTACGACTAATCACCGGCATCACATTGTTTGTGTTCATAGCCGAATTCTACACCGCAAAATTTTCAAAGTCAAGAAACACTTTTTCACGGTTCTCAGAAAATTCTTTAAACATTTTCATACGAGTTGCCCACTACCACCTTTCGCCCCCGCCGACTATGTGAGTTTTCTTCTTTAATCGTCTGTACCCCGTTCTACTAGACGGCTCATTCTACCCCCCTACTGGGGGCTTGACAACAATTATGTTCGATACTCGCTCGATATCATAACGATAAACGATAATACCCCTGCGCAGCCCTGTACGCCCCGCTGAGTGCCGTTACCCCTGTCTGAGCCACTGTGACCCTATCCAGCAATCGTTCGTGCCTCTCGTGCCATTTGTACCCCGTGCCGCTATGTATCCGTTGGGCATGCTCTACGCCCCTATGTACCCCATTGCGCTTATTATCAAGCAATCCTCATGCTCTATCCCTGCCCTGCACTATCGTAGCTATGTACTATAGACGCCTATGTCTAGTAGACCGACCTGTCTGTGCATGTAGGCACGCTCAATCGTTAGCTATGCTAACTGTTTACTTAGCTAAGCTAACTATCGCGGGGTTCATAGCCCACTGCACAGAGCTAAAGTTTTCCTCATGCGCGCGTATACAGGGGGTGCATATGGGTATGAGCGCTAGTAAGGGCATCCTTACCCCTTACCCCTTAGTTGAGCATGACCCCTATTCGGGGGTAAGCTGACCGTTACCTAATCGTTATGTACTTGACCTATATATGTCACCACTGCACCCCTGTTAGCACTAAGCTAGCTTTAGCGGGTTATCCGGTAGGGGTGCCCATAATTGAGAGGATGAGCAATGGATTACATTATTACTCGTACGGAGCACTACTCAACTAGGGTGGTGGATCACTCCGGCGATAAGCGTTCAGCTATGTCTATCGCTGACGCTATGAGCGCTAACAGTGTTTGGCTAGGCATGTATGGCCGCGCCTATACCGTGATCAACTCCGCTACGGGTGAGACTGTCTACACGGTGACGGATACGCTGGCAGTCGTTTAGCGACGTTGGCTTAGCTATTGACCTACAATTGTCAGTCAGTAGCTAGGCTTGCATTACTAAGCACACTCACAGAAACGGAGATTGAGCAATGAAAGCAACTGGCGTTATCGTCCACAATAGGGAGAATGGGGGAGATTATGGGATGCACGTAAACTGCGCAGATACGTCTATCGCTAACATAGCGCAGAGTCTCAATCTCTCACCTATCTCCGACAACATGCCGATAGTTATTATCGGTCCCCTATTCGCCCCCGTAACCGAGTGGACTTGTGCAATGGTGGGGTGCATTCATCATGACTAAGCCAAAGTTTCGCACTCAATCCCTTACAGGGGGCGACACGCTACCGGGTAAAGCAGTTCAGCTTTATCGTCGGCACGACACGCCGACTCTCGCTATCCTGAACGCGGTCAATGACCTATGGCGCGAAATTCAGAACAATCATCCCGGTACGCCTAACGTCAATATCGTCCTACAGGCTAGCGAACGGGCACACGGTCACTTTGCGCCTAGCCGCTGGGAGGGCTCAGCTCAGTATGAACTGATGTTGAGCACGGTCTCCCTAGCCCTTGCCACGAATGACGGTAGGGTACGCAAAACAGTATCCACCCTGTTGCATGAGGCTGCGCACGCTTATGCATTTGCTAACAAAATTCAGGACACTAGCCGACAAGGCCGCTGGCACAACAAAAAATTTGCCACTCTCGCTGAGCAGTTCGGTTGTATCGTTGAGCCTAACGTTCAGATAGGGCATGTCACGAGTGGGATTACTCCGCTGGCTTACGTGACATATAAGAGTCAGATTGACGCTCTAGCAACTGCCATTACGAGCTATTCCCGTAGCTCTAGCGATTGGCTGCAAGCTCTTATCGGTACTCTGCCAACAGGTCTAGGCCTAGGACCAGTACCCGCTAAGCCGCGCCGGACCTATGGCTCACAGACTGTCACGGTCATTTGTGAGTGCGCCGGAGCAGGCTACCGTATTCCGCGTGACCTGTATGAGACTACGGATATCCGTTGCAATGAGTGTGATTCGGCGTACACTGAACGGTATTAGATCCACATAGCCCTAGGCTGGCTCGCTACCGGCCTAGGGCACGTAGTATTAGATAACCAGAAACGGAGAAATAATCATGAATCTAGTCACTCAGGGGGGCAGGGTAGTCAGTACTCCCTTGCACCTTATGACCAAGGAGCTTGCCGATAGGGAACTGGAACTGTCAAGTACTCCGATTGCACGCTCTATCCCTAGGGCATTGCTCAGTGATGCGCCTAGGCCCAGCGTGAGCGATGCTATCGCCATTGCAAATATGTTTGCGGACGGTGATCCTGAGCCTGAGTGGAATGGTGCCACTATTGCGGCAATTCAGGCAGCATATGCAGCAGGATATCTGGCAGGTAAGAATAATGCTTGACCACATTGATCCTGTAGTGGCTCTTGTGCTTTCAGGAGTCCTCACGCTAATCTGGCTGTACTTAGTTATCACGGATAGGAGTTAGCTTATGAGTAGGATGTCTTTCGAGCTTGACATATATCTGTCAGAGAATCCCGATGGGTTCACGTATGACCCTGTTACTGATTCTCTGGTTACTCCTGAGAGTCACCCGGACTTTACAGGCTTCGCCGTTGGGGGTGCGATTAGGTCCTTGAAACTGTCTAATCTTACGAGTCCCAGTAACCCGTTGAGGATCAGTCAGTGGTTGGGTGGTTTCTTCCATTATCAGAATGATCATTCAGAAGTTCCGCTGTATATCGGTGGCTGGCAGGGTGAACTCGACGCAGTACAAATTGTTTCGACTCATTGGCACGCTATGGGTTTGGCTCAGTATTTCGATCAACTAGCATTTGGCGAATTCAAGAACGGTGCATACGTTCAGGATCATGGAGTGACAAAATGAATAAAAAGCTACCATACGTTGAGGACCCCATTTATGGGGATATTGACGACGTGGAAACGTATGAGGATTACGAAATCGAGGTTGACCGGCTGCGTTACTACGTCAACAACGCGCCGTACAAGCCGCACACTGATGATTCTGATTACTATGACGGTGGGTATGACGAGTGAACCGTAGGCATTACAGTGTGTCCTTTGTCATTGCAATGTCAATGGTAACTTTAGCAACATTGTTACTGTTGCTGCACTAGCTTGATTCAACGTAATATCTAACACAATATCTAACACCTAACAGAAAGCAGGTTGGCAGAATGCCATATACAAATTACAGAGATGCAAAGTCTCGTATCGCTGACTTGATCCCGTTCAGGGGCAATAGTTGGCACGCTGAAACAATCCCGGAAACGGGAGAGTACTGCATATTCTCCCGAAGGACGTTGATCGGGTATGTGAATCCGTCCGCTCAAGCGTTCTGGATTAATTCTCAGAAATATTCGCAATCCACGAGTAGGCAACAGAATGTTGTCAGAGTTGCGTTAGCATATCTGGGAACAAGTCCGCTGTGGAATTACACTCAGATTGAGGGTGACTTGTAAATGTCAACACGATATGTAAAAGTGACACTGGACAGTCGTTTGCCAGCGGTTCTGGATACTCAGACTGGGCTTATAGCACCGTTTCTCTTCGATGACTCTGCCGTGTGGGCCGTTTCGGTGCTTGATTCCGGCAGACTGAGTACCAATAATTTTTCATGGAATGACCCTGATGAATGAGTACTGGCAGATTCAGGAGTTGGACGGCACGAGCATTTCCGACCATTCGACAGAGGATCAGGCCAAGCGTATTGCGAAGATTCTGTCAGTGCGTTATCAGCGAGCTTATCGGGTGGTGAGAATAGCCCATGTCTCTGCTGAGTAGTGCTCGAAAGCAGGTTCGTAAGCGTGATCGTTCAGGACGGATTGATATTCGCATGTCAAGCGCTGTACGCCTGTCTAAGCGCTTGGACATGCTGGACGTAAGATACTACCTGAACGACCACAAAACGTCTCAGATCGCCTCACAGAGCCGCTCAGGGGATGATTACGCGAATGTCTGACTACAATTCGAGAATCTTGAACTGAGCGCTGGACGCATTAGCTGGACTCCCTCGGCTGGCAGGTGACAATTCCTTGTCAGTCGGGGGCTCCCATTTCTAAAACTAACAAAACTCATTTATAACAGAAGTATAACGGTTTATGCACCGGATTAGCCTAATTTCAATTTCGGCCTGTCTCACCCTGTATTACATAATAATATATATTATTTTGTAATACAAATACACATTCACATACGAGAGAAACGTAATTAGGCTAATCCGGTGCACGAAACGCGAAATTCTGCACCGGATTTTACAGATACGGTGCAATTTCTTACAGGATTCTCACAGTTTCGTTACCTAAAGTGTAATACTTTACCTTTTTTGTAATACAGACGGTTTTCAAAAAGTGCCTCTGATCAGCATTTTTGTAAAATAAATCTTTTTCTGTAATACAGTATTACGGAATAATACAGTGTATTTTAGCGTAATACTTGTATTACAAAAAAGGATAACAGCCATTCAGTACCCCCCGTTTGGGGGACATTTAGGTAACGGTTTGGTAACGGACACTACAGAAAACGAACCAAAAGGAGTAGGATCAGGCGCATGAGAGTGTACCGAATTGAGGATTCAGAGTTCAATGGTCCCTATGACAATGCAGAACTCATCGACATGATCGGTCGGCACAACTGGGACGAGCGCGAGCACCCCGGCGGCATGGAAGATTTTTGGGACTCATGCTCAAAGTATTGGGATGCCTCACAAGTTTTCGGATTCCTCACGAAAACTATGAAGAGGCTGAGGGAGTGCCCGATTTCACGTTCGGCAGGGTCAAGGCTAACTATTACAGTTTGGGCAGCTATTTGCGGGATAGTCCTAAAGAACGTAGGGAACACGCCATCTTTGTAAGGGTTGAACGATCTATTTCTATCAAGCAGGCGCGTGAGTTAGCATTACGACTCATTGATCAAATCGAGTATTTCGAGAAATTGGAGCGGGAAAATGGCACACAAGAAAGTTAGCAAGCCAAAGACAGCGGCTGAGCGGGACGCGGCAAAGGCGCTCACTGACAGTCGAAAGTCAGAGAATCGGGATCGTAATGCTGCACAGGCGGAGGCGAACAGGGTGTTTCTGTCCAACGTGAATATCCTGATGCCGATCACCCACAAAACACACAGGGGTAATGGTTCCCCGACGCGCCTGAGCCGCGTAAAGCGCGCTATGGGGCGGCATGGTGATGCTGATGCTTGATTACTGGGAGATTGTGGGCTCTGTTCTAGTGTTCCTGTTGTTTATGGGGAGCATACTTTCTTTCATTATCTTCGGCGTTATAGGCGGTTACCTGCTATTTGCCCCATATTTTGAGTGGTGGCAGCGATTGCTAGGTTTTGTCATTTTAGTGTCAACGGTATTGTTTTGGGTTCCGTTTCTAATGGTGGCGTGGTCCGGGTCGAGAATAGCGTGAACATTGGCGATAGGGTAAAAATTACCCCTAGACGTAAGGAACGGTTGTCTGGTAGAATCGGGACCATCATGGAAATGACCGATTCCAGCGCACCAAAGGCTATGCTGTACCGCGTGCAGCCCGATGGTGACGACAAATTGTATTCGTTTTGGGAGCATGAGTTGACTGATGAATCTTGAAAAGCTGGTTGACATAGCCTTGGGAACTCTTAGGTTTATTACGGGCAGAGGTAGCGACTCATGGAATAGTGGATTTATCCGAGGCGTGGATCATATGATGGAAATGACTACTATTGAGTTAGGTCGGGAGGCTCAAGAGTATTGGGCTGAGCGACGAAAGGAAATTGTCACGGAGGAAAACGAGGAAAACAATGACTGATTCAATCCCCGTCCTGATCGCGGAAGCCCGCGCGGTGCAGAGAGCCGTGTACCTCGCGGCACCGGAGCCGGTGGCAAAGGACTTGCACCGCATCATCAAGGGGCTCGCTGACGCCCTGGAATCTCTGTCTGCCCCCCGAGAAGCCGACGACGAGCACCTGCGGTTTCTCTGCCACACGGTTGGATTCAACGACTCTGGCGAACTTGACGGTGACGTTCTGGCTGCCGCGATCCTTGCTGATGGCTACCGTCGCCTGTCCCCGGTGACCCGCGAAGCGCTGGACCGGCTCGACCGGGCGAACGCTGACGGAGAGATTGAGTATGGCTTGTACTCGGAGCTCCACGATTTGGTGGCTGTTCTGTCTGTGCCGGAACCCGCCGAGGTCGAGTGGGAGTCGGTGAAGTGGCACGAGCTGAAGGCTGACGATGAGGAAACAGGTACCGGGGGCGACACTATTCGCCTGACGTGGGAGGACGGAACCGTTCTGATCGGTCGTTTGACCGTGCCACTGATTGGCAGCGGCCATCATCAAGTGTGCCGGATGCAGACCGTGTTCGGGGGCGACACCTACGTCTTCGCCCACGGCTCAACTCTCACCCGCAGGGTTCCGGTCGAGGAGGGAGCAGAACAGTGAAGAGCGCCGAGGTTAGCACAAAATTCACCGTAGGGGGCACCCGCTGCTTCATTGGAAAGGGTTACTCGGAGCAGGATTGTTCCCAGTCGTTTGACACGTTTGAGGAGGCCGACGAACATCGAATTGAGTATCATGCCGTTCCCGAACATTGTTATATCACCAAGATCACGACGGAATATTTCGAGGTCGAGAAGGGAGCATCCGATGAGTGAACAGGACTTTAGTAAGGATGAAGAGGCTGCGTATCGCGCGTGGATGTTCAGTGACGAGAACGACGATGATCCGGGTGAAGGGTGGGAGATTCAAGAACGTGCATGGCTTGGCGGCTACCGTGCGCATCATGTGCCGGTAGAACCTTATTCAGGAGCTTACGAAGAACTGGTGATGCTTTTGCACGAGCGCGACCGAATCATTGCGGAGTTAGAAGCGGAGTTGGATCGATTGCGTGCGGCTCTTAGGATTGCTCTGGGTGGTGGTGAACATGCTAAGTGACGAGGAACTGTTCGAGGCATACCGAGGCGGCTATCACCAAATCACGGGGACTGCTGCACATCCGAACGGTCTTCGTGCTGTGGAGGCTGCGGTTCGTGCCGACACTCTGAAAGATTCGTTGCCCGAGGGCGGCAAGTGGTTCCCGGATGAGGGTGGAATCATGTGGAAGGGTAAGGTTTATTTCCCCGCTGACTATGTAATGTCACGCATAGATATTGCTGCAATGCGAGCGGAAACATTACGTGATATTGCGGATGAATTCATGGCACGTCTTCCTGATGGCACGGGTAATGGCCGCGCTTATAACTCATACACTGTCGCAGAAATATTGCGAAAGCGTGCTGATTTTATCGAGGGAAAAACCAATGAAAAGTAAAACTGCCGCATTTGCAGAGATTCGCTTAGGAATCCTGACTGCAAAGTTGCATATTGCAAGAATACCATCAAAGCCACATCCTAGCGTGGAAAAAATTGCTGGTTGGCTGGCATTGGTTGACAAAACCATGCCAAAAACAGAACTTGCATTAATGGCCTACGTGCGCTATGTTGAGAAGGAGAAGACAAAAATCAAGCATGGTTTTTCACTACCTAAAGGATTCCACTGATGAGCTATGAGGACGTTCAAAAAGCGTATATTGCTTTTTGGGATATGCGTAAAATAGTCAAGGAACAGCAACGTCAGGAACTTGAGGAACGTACTGCTCCCGAACGCGCCATTCTGAAAGCCGCGATTGAAAAGCACAGGTCTGATAGTGGTGATAGCATTCAAGCTATCGCAGAGTTTCTCGATACAAAGAACCGCAACTTTCTGTATCAAATCATCAAAGACCAGCCACTGGTCGAATCCGATCCAGAGAAACGTAGAACCGCCAGAGCTACTAAGCTGACTGATCATGAGGCCGAAGTCGCGCCTATTCGTGACAGTGGAATGTCATACAGCATCGGTATGGGTACCGTTCCCAACTCGTTCGTAGTAACAGTGGAACCGGGTTCACTATCCTATAACATAGTACGGGATGAAAATGGTGACTTCGATATCCCGGAGGATTGGTTCGAGTCTAGCGATCCGGTTGTTATTGAGTTTTTCCGTGATCTTGTGAGGGCTGTAGAAAATGCGTGACTTGTTTCCGTACCCAGAGCATCTATCATGGATTTTTGAGTTAGATAACGGAATGCAAGTAGACCTATTACCTAGTGTGGACCACACAAATATAGGACTCACTAGAGGGCACGGATATCTGGAAACTCCGGGCGGAGTATGGTTTACAATATATCCCAAAGAACTCGATGATCTGATAACCTTACTGAGATACAAGCAATCACTATTCAAAAGAGGGTTTTAGTCATGTATGCTATGAATTTTGATGATTTCAAGCGTAAGCTGGAATCCAAAACGGCCGACCAATTTCCATTCAGGCTGGAACTTTTGGAAACCTGCATCAAAAATACTCCTATCTGGGATGGTTGGTTCGGAAAATTCTTGGCTGAGGATTCTGACATTCATATATCAATTGAAGATGATTGCAGCACATACACTTTCTATAGGGTAGTGCCGCGATGACCATGAATACTGCCCTGCACACTCCTGTTAAGGAGATTGCAGAAGCTTTTGTGGTGCCCCTGCTGGAAGAGAATATCCTCTCTGTGCGGCGCGATCACATTCAGATCATGGGACTCGTTATTCCCCGACAGAGGCTTGTATATTTTCACTTGGCACTCTCCCAGCTACGTTCGGAACAGCCGATCAAGCAATCCGATAAGGGCTATAGTGTGGAGCAGGTGACCATCGTGAACGGCAACGATACTGAGCCGGGATACAAGATCACCGATAACAGTGACAATGACAAGTCAATTCTTCTCACCCGCAGGCTTGCTGCGGAACTCTACGAAGTAATCCACTATTTTGTGGACATTCCCACAATAGACAAAACAGAAAACAATGAGGTAGACTGACGATCATGACGTACAAAGTATTGAAAACCATTGAGGATAAGACGAGCGACGATGAGCGTTCTGTTATCCAAATCGTTGAGGTCAGTTCCCCACATGTGGCGGCTGATTTCGAGGATGACCGTTTCGTTGAGGTTATCCTATTCCGATTCGAAACCGGCTGGTTGCGACTCGATGAGCACACAAAGTACGAGGTCACCCGACTGCTGTGCTCCTGTGAGAGTGACCACAATCACGGTGTCTACTATCAGGCACCCCGACAGATGGAGTTGTGGGAGGCCATGTTTGCTATTGGAGAAACAGATGGTCTACCTGTGACAGAGAATGGAGATTTGTAATGGGATTCATGCCCAATTTTTCTAACGTCGGCGGTTTCAAGCCTTCGCCGGAAGATTTAGCTATGGCTGAGGAAGCCGGAGTGTTCAGCAAGAAACTGCTGAATATTGTGGATGACATTATGGATGCCATCAACAACAAAGATAAGGAAGCTTTGAGGTCGGCAATGAGCGAACTTAAGAGAGAGCTTGAGGATGCGGGTGTTACAGAGCAATACAAGCTGGTAGCCCTGAGTTCTATGGTCATGGCTTTGGGTATCAACGCTCGTGGAGGGCTGTAATGCGGACGACAACACATCTTATCGACTTTTTTGAACTCTACGTGGAGGTTCATCACAAGAGAGGAGATTTCAATCTTTTCGAGGTACTGAATCCCGATACGAATAAATGGCAGGAAGGTCCTACCGTGTGGGACCTGAGAAATGCTGATGATGCTTACTGGGCTGTGGGTTTTGAATTGTACAAGGCTTTGGACGGCCATCAGATGCTCAGGGTAACTCGTTACCCGGACTTGGAAGCAACGATTGATGATGTAACATATCATCCATCTGTACCGGCGTGGAAAATTAACATTGACAAGGTGAAGGAACATTTTAATGGCTGATGCAAGAAATATTGATATCGCACAGATGCGGGCCATTCTCGGGCAGAATGCCGAGGCTACGCCCAAAAAGCCCATTGCCACGATGACAAAGGGTAAGGATGGGACTATTGATGTGACCGAAGAGGTTCTGGATGCCCTGTTCCAGCCCATCTTTGACAGATCAGTGTCAGAACTCAAGCCCGTGCTGTCAAAGACTATTGCGGACAGCATTACTGAGGAATCTAAGGTTCTGGAAAACGGTCTGGAAAAGCAGTTCAAGTCTTTGAAAACCAATTTGGGTAAACAGGCTGCGGAGCTTGAGAAGGCCTACAATCAGAGCATTGAGGACCTTTCTCGGCTTGCCAAGCAAGTTCGTCCCATTGAGGTTGTCACATCCAAGAGTAAAAAGGGTGTGAAGCTGGACGGTGTGCAGCATCACAAATTTGAGCTTCTGCTTCATGTTGTGGGGGCCAACCTGCCGGTATTCATGGTGGGGCCAGCCGGTACGGGTAAGACGGCTGCGGCGGAAACTGTGGCACGCTCGCTGGGATTGAAGTTCTACGCTATCTCGGTAGGGTCGCAGACAAGCAAATCGGACATTTTCGGGTACAAGGATGCCAATGGTGCCTATCACCCGACAGCATTCCGCATTGCCTATGAGAATGGTGGTGTGTTTCTGCTGGACGAGGCCGATGCAGGAAATGCTAACGTTCTGGTTGGTCTGAATGCTGCCCTAAGTAACGGGTATGTGTTCTTCCCTGATGCTAAGCAGGTGAAGATGCACGACGATTTCCGAATGATTGCCACGGCAAACACGTTTGGTAATGGTGCTAGCCGACAGTATGTGGGGCGCAACCAACTCGATGCGGCAACGATGGACCGCTTCACGGTGATGACGTGGGACATTGATGACCGGATTGAGGAGTCATTGGCGGCACTTTCGCCTACCTTTGGCACCCGTTGGCTGCGTGTTGTGCGTGAAGTTCGTGATGAGGCTATCAACAAGCTGGAACTGCGTGCTGTTGTGAGCCCTCGTGCTACTATGCGTGGTGCCCTGCTGTTGGAATCGGGTGTGACCTATGAGGACGCCGTACAGGTTGCCCTGATTGCCAATATGCCGGAGGTTGAGCGGCCTGTTCTGCTCAATATCGCTAACGCGGCATGGGCTAAGGGTGAGCCTAAGAAAAAGGGTCGTCCGGCTGGTAGTGTGAATAAGCCAAAGGTCGATCTTGACAATTTGGTGTCAGTGTTTGACGGAGCAGAAGGCGTGGACGACGATGAGTAGAAACGTGAGCAAGGTTGAGGTTATCGAGGATCACACTCAGACCTTGGATACTGAGGATGAATATATCATTATCACCTACAAGGGTGAGGCTGATGATGGCAGTTTCGACTTGAGCCTTGAAATCAAGGGCTTTGGTGATCCGGCAGGCTACGACCGCATGAAAGAAATTTTCGGCGCTATCTATAGGAGTTTGTGATGACCGATTCCACATTGGAAACGTTGCGGGAATTGCGTAGAGTTATTCCTAAAGAGCAACAGGAAGAATTTCTTAAGAACCTTCCCACCGAGCCAGCTTCGTATAGAATGCTGGGCAATGTCTGGATTCTGGGCGCTGATGGTCGCTGGACAGATTCTACCGGCGTCAGCTATGACCCTAAGTACAACTTTGTGCTAGGGTGGAACATTCGTCGTTCCGACTTCGTGAAATTGGATATGTAAATGAATCTACTTGAGGCTCTACGTGAGGTTGTTACCGAGCGCGGTGAGGACTATGTGTACCCACGCGAGGAAGAGGGCTGGACTACCAATATTGGTAGTTGCCGATATTTTCTCGATGATGGTACACCGGCTTGTATTTTCGGCGCTGCTTTGACCAAGATGGGTTATGGTAAAGCCCGAATAAAGGAGGAGGTCGTTATCGGCACCCTTCTACACGAATTGGGTGATTTTACTGAGGCTGAGGAACTTGCGGCGTCCGAGGCTCAGGCTCGTCAGGATGAGGGAGAGCCCTACGGATTTGTTCTTAGAATGTACGAGGAAGAGTTAACAGAGTAATGGCAAAGATTCGCGGCACCCTGATTGATGAATGGGATGACGGCACACTGATCGCACGTTTTGCGAGCGTTCCAGACCTTTTCCGCACCATTAGGGAACGGCAGTGGGAACCTCAGCACGCTATGGCGTCTGACATTCCGGGTGATGGTGAATTTCTGATTTTTCAGGATTTGGCTGATGCTCACCATGTGTTCCAGAATGAGCCGTGGAGGATCAGAGAGTTCTCGCAGAAGGATGACAGCCTGCGCAACGAGGATAATCCCGGTAACGACGTGTTCTACGACGTGACCGGAGATTATCTTGACATTGGTAGGTTCATGGCGGGGGAGCCAGAAGATTTCGGTAACTCCGTTATGGGTAATCCGTCCAGAATCTTCTGTACCATTAAAGTTGGTCTGGCTGCTGCTAAATGGACTACCGCTGAGTATCTTGTTCACAAGCAGAAACGGATCATGCGTCTTGTGGACTGGTTGGAACAGTTTGGTATCCGTACCCGCGTGCAGGCTCTACTGTATAACGACATTGCAGCAATCACTGTCATTGTGAAGGATCATCAAGACCCGTTCGACCTAAATCATCTAGCGGTTGTGATGCACCCGGACTTTTTGCGGCGCACAGGGTTGCTGATCATGGAGCAGAGTAAGCGGTGGGAGTGGGGATATGGGGATGCTGTTGATCGTGATGACCGCGCCCTTGTAAGTACCTATGCTGAGCCGGAGGACGGCATCAGTATTTATGTGGGTGGTTACATGCCATACGCTCCAAAGGATAACGAGCAGGGCTACACGTATGACAATGATCTGTCAAAGTTGGATCGAGATTTTGATAATATCGAAAAAACTATTGCGCAGATGATTGCTGATGATGTAAGATTCACGGAGGAGCCTCTTAAGGTGGGGCGTCCATTTATGCGTATCAAGCGCAAGGTTAAAGGTAACAACTACTAGAAGCCTCGCGCGCGGAAAATTAACCCCGAAAAATTTTTTAGATAGGAAAACTTTTATGAGGAAAATTCTGGCAATTGTGATCGGTGCAGTCATGCTGTCGCTGATCCCTGCTGCGACTGCGCACGCCGATAATCCCGACCATAAGGTTCTGATCTGTCATGCCAATGAGGGTGTCAAGGGATGGTCCCCGAACGGTAACAATGTGGACAAGGATTCGATTATGAATCCTCTAGGCGCGGGGCATGACAGTCACGCTGATGATATCATTCCGGCATTCCCTGCTGGTACTCATGCTAACAAGTCATGGGATGCCTACCCCGGAAAGAATCTGACAACTCTGTTCGACGGTGTTTTGGGTAGTGTTATTCTTGCTAACGGATGCACTCCGCCTGTAGTTGTTGATCCTACTCCGCCAGCCGTGGTGGGTATTCCAGCAAGCATTGATCACAATGATCCTTGTGGGCCGAACAACCTTGTGGTGAACGTTCCTGATTCAACCGAGCAGGTATCGTGGTCTTATGTTGACGGCGTGGTGACCGCTACGGCAAATGATGGATTTATTTTGACCATCAATGGTGAGACTAAAGCGAAATCGTTTACGTGGGAATTCGCTGACTCTAATGAGCCGTGCCCCGTCGTTACGGAAACTCCTATCCCTACGCCGCCTGTAAAGGGTGTAGTTCCGCCGACTGAGGAACTTGCACACACCGGGCTGAGTCCTATCGGTGGCTGGCTTGCTGTGGCTGCTGCGGGTATGATGCTGCTGGGCGGCGCTATCAGATTTGTGAGGGTGTAATTATGTTAGTTGTGTTCCTGTGGATTTATGTTGGTATCGCCGTTCTGGGAATCGTGGCTAACATTGCGTTGATTGGGCAGCCACGGAAGCCTATGACTTCGGGGGTAGCTGCAATTAACACTCTGATATCCAGTGTGTTCGTTGTGGTGTTGGTACTTGCTGCATTGGCGCTCTCTTAATTAAGGAAAACGTGGAACCGAGACTCACGCTCAGGCCTGTTCAGGAAATTAACTGCCAACAGATCATGCGAGAACCGGCAACACTCCTTGCTGGTAGGCTGGGTTCGGGAAAGACAACAGTAGCTGTAGAGGCTGTTTTCCGCACCCAGTCTATCAACAAGTCTGTGTTTGTTGTTGCGCCGCGCAATACCGAGCAGGGCTGGCGCAAAAGTGTTCGCAGGCAGTATCAACAGGATGATTTTTTCAACCGCATTGACAGTACAAAGTCAGGCAAGCAGGCGATGGCTGATCTGTGGTCGGGTGTCGATGGCTGGTATTTTATAACGTGGGAGTATTTCAGGGCTCGCCCAGTGCACTTTTGGGCTAAGTTGAATGTGGATGTGGTCATTGCTGATGAAGTTCATCGTATGCAGAATCGAAACAGCAAGACATGGACACACATGCGAGGTTTGGGTAAGAAATCCAAACGTATAGCAATGTCGGGCACCCCACAAGGTAACAATATGCAGGGTTTATGGACAACTTTGCGGTGGCTGTTTCCTGAGAACGAGAACGATGGCTTGTACACTACTCCACTATCGTTCTGGCGCTGGGTGGCAGACTGGCTACTCGTAGAGGAAGATGAGTGGCTTGGCTTTGTTTCTGTGCTGGGCGAAAAGTACGAGCCGGGCACCATGCTGAGTTATTATAGATCATACATTCGTGAAACAGACCACAATGAAGTTCCGCCCGTTAACGACATTGAAATTTTTGTGTCAATGAATGCTGAACAGAAGCGACTATACAAGCAGGTTCAGGAGGAATCTATTGCGTGGCTGAACACTCCCGACCCGATGACGGGTAAGAAACCGATGGTTTCTGAGTTGCCGATGACGACACGTATTAGGTTGCGGCAGATCACGTTGGGTGTTCCCATTATTAACGACAACAATAAGGTGAGTTATGCGGTTGACACGATTTCGTCAAAGATTGATGCGGCGTTGGAGGAGCTTGCCGATCTTCCTGAAGGTGAACCTGTATTGGTATTTACGCATAGTCGTGAGTTCGCTCTTGTGGCGGCGAAAAGATTTTGTAACGCTGGATACCCGGCTTTCGCGTGGGTTGGAGGAACTTCAGACAAGGTTAGGCAGAGCGTATTGGCGGGCTGGGGGACTCAAGGCGGGAATCAGGTCGTGGTCGCGGTTATCTCGGCCATAGCTGAAGGCACGGATGGTCTGCAATACAAGTGTGCCGAGGAAATCTGGCTCTCCGAGGACGAGAGCAGAATCATCAATGAGCAGGCGCGTGGTAGACTACCGCGTGACGGGCAGAAGCGTGTAGTGAACCGGCGCATGATCATCGTGCCGGGAACATATGATCAGAAGATCATTGACAAACATCTAGCAGCAATGCTAGAATCAAACAAAAGCTTGAGAGGTAAGTAATGTCAAATCCTAATTTTACCGCGCTGCTGCTGGTGCTTGATGTAAGCGGCTCTATGGGAGAGTGTATACGTGATGTTAATGATAATCACGTTTTGGATGACAAAGGTTCTCCCATACAAGTACTCACAGTAATGCAACGCGCACTTCATGAAATGTTGGAGAAGCAAGCTCGTAAGCTGGCAGGATATCTGACAGTAGATGTAGCATATTTTGATGACTACTATAGGGCTGGGGTGGAGGATAAGGACCCTCTGCTTTTGGACCTGAATCTCTACGCGGGAGGCGGCACACAGATTTATGACTCCACAGCAGCCGCTGTGGAACATTTTAGAAACAGGCTTTCTCTTCTGCCCGAAAATGAGAAGCCGGGACATGTCGTGGTAATGGTTATGACAGATGGTGCTAGCTCGGCACCGGATACCAAGAAGGGCGAGAATCTCTCTCAGACTGTGGAACAACTCATGGATAAAGAGAACTGGGATTTTGCTTTGATATCTGCTACAGGCCGTAGGAATATGGATAAGGTTATTGAGTTACTAGGTATTCCGAAAGAAAATGTAGTTACTAATGAGACTAGCGAGGAAGGTATTTCGTGGATGGCAGATCAGGCCGGTAGTTTCATTTCTATGTCACGCAGTGGAGAGAGAGCACACTTTGTTTAAGTTCACTAATAATATCTTCTGGGCAGGATTTTCTCTGTTCTGGTCTGTTTTTTGTCTGTTCTTTGCAATCATTTACTTTGATAGCGGTTGGTTTTGGTTTTATGTGGTACTAGGCATGATCCATGCTTATATTACGTGGCTAAGGATGAAGATGTACTATGACAGTAAATGATGACGTGTCGTTATTACAGGAGTATACGCAGTGGGTTGCTACCAAATCCGTGAGCACTCCTGATACTAGCCCGGAAGAATTCATGCGGGATAGAATCAAAGAGGTAGCTATGGATCGTATCAACAACGCATTAGAATTCTTGCAGGCTCAGGAAGACCCCCTAACAGTCGAAGGGGCAATGCTGCGAGAGATTTTAGAGGGGGCGTATGAGTATAACCCAGAAGAGGGTGTTGCAACTCCTAGACAAGAACTTAAATAGTAGTCGTAGTCCTAGTACCACTCAAGTAAGGAATGGATATATGATTACGACTATCTATGACCCCGCTCGCATAGTATTTGGTGATTTGATTGAGGGTCTAGAAGCTTTGAATAAAGCAGGAGAAACTTTAAATAAAAGCATCGGAGGAGTGATAACATCAGGAAAGACAAGCACAAGGCTTTCATAGAGCTACTGTGGGTTATTGATGGCTCAGAGCCATGCCTGCAAGAGTTTGACAAGGATGGTAAACCCAACGATCCTAACAAGTGGACAGGTAACTGGGTAAATTCTACCACCCCCGAGGTTGCGGAAGAACTCTGTGCCGGTTGTCACATTCTTGAGGAATGCGGAACCTACGCCCTCATTGCAAAAGAAAAAGATTTCATCTATGGTGGCATGACGCCAGATGAACGGAAAGAGATATTGAATGGCACTAGACGACGCCGGACTCAAACGATTAGTAACGGACTTGCTGACGACCAAATCAGAACGGACGAAGCAACGTAAAATCGGCGCTAGTAGCATTGGTAATCCGTGTCCATATTGTCTCGCTCATGCTCTTATAGGCACAGAGCAGAGGCAGGGCAAGTATTGGTTGGGTGCCAAGATCGGTGATGCTATTCATAAGCTGTTGGAGACGGAGGCCAGCAAGCATGTTGACAAGCCGGAGAATTATCGATTCAACGCTCTCAAGAATGCCCGCCTTGAGGAAAAAGTTTTCATTGGAAACATCCCCGGATATGGTGACGTGTTCTCTACTCCTGACTTATATTTGTCAACAGAGAATCATCTAGTAGATTACAAGACCTCCAAGCGTATCAAGGTAGAGCAGTACAGGCTGTCTGGTAAGTTGCCCATCAAGTATTTGTATCAGGTTCAACTATATGCGAGAGCTTTAATTCGGGCTGGTTATCCTGTGGACAAGATCAGTTTTGTATTCATCAACAGAGATGGTACAGGAGAACGTGATGTTGTAGTGTTCTCTGTAGATTATGATGAAAAGCTTGCGGATAAGGCATGGGATCGTGTAGTATCGGCATGGAAATGGTTGGAAGCTGGCGGCGATCCTGAAATATTGCCGTCTGATCCCGACTGCTACGTGTGCGATCAAGTCCTTCATAGAATGGGGCCGTAATGTCTAGTGATGTTGCTAGAAATCTAAATGATCTTCTGCCTTTTGAGATGTATCCGTACGCAAGTTACTTGCAGGGTAGAACGAATGGTGGAACAAATTATGAGGGTTCTGCGGATTTTAAAAGGCACAAGACTTTAGGACATGCTAAATCTGCTACAGGTGCTGTGAGTAGACGAGCGGGTTATCCGGGTTCAAAGATTTACACATGGATAGGTGTCTATGGTGATGATGGTCACTGGGAAGAACTCACAACACCGTAGCTTGAAAATCCGATGAGAAGGTGATAGAATGAAGACTGATAAGCAGATACTAGATGAGGTTGAGAAGATACTCAATCAGTTGATGGATCAAATGTATAATAGCATGACCGAAGTGTCTTCTAGCTATGCGCTAGGAGCGATCTTCGGAACTATTATACAGAGAGGTAGGGATTGATGGACGAGACAAAGCTGCATGATATCGTAGCGAAAAAGCTGCAAATCAAACAACTCGAAGAGGAAGTCTCAGAACTCATTGATGAGCTAGGACTGCGACAAGCAGACCACGGCACAATCATCGAGGGTAGATTCATCATTGAGGTCAGCCCTAACGTTCGGTTCGATCCTGCCAAGGCCACAGAGTTGTTCCCGCTGGGTGAAAACGGTGAGAATATGGAACTCTATAGTGCTAAGGTAGACTCTACACTAGCCAAAAAGTTCATGAGTGAAGAACAATACAAGACGTGCCAAAAAGTATTTGCAAATAACAAGGTAGAGGTAAAACTGGTATGACATTAAGTTTTGAAGATGGTATTGAGGACGTGGAAACGTTGGATACATTCGATTCAGCGCTGATCTATGGACCCGCTGGTGGGGGTAAAACAATTCTGGGAGCTTCCGCCATTGCGGCAGGATTTGACAGAGTTCTCATCGTTGACATTGAAGGGTCAGCAAAGGGTGTTGGTCGTTTGTACCCCGGAGTGAAGCGCATCAAGACTCCGACATTCGAGCATCTTGAGATTGTCAAGGAAGAGTTGCTGAACAATCCCGGCGATGTTGACCTTGTAATGTTCGATACTCTTAACGCGGGCAGTAAAATGGCGGTTAACCATTTCAAGCAGTTGCCTCAAAACCGCGCCAATAAGTATGGTGCGTGGGATGATTTGCAGATGTGGATCAACGACTGGATGCGTAGCTTCCATGCCAGCCCTATTCCTACAATCTTTACAGCGCACGCTATGAGCGACAAGAATGAGCAGACCGGAGCCATTACCTTGATGCCTAAGCAGCAGGGTAGTGCCAAGGAAGACGTGCCCACAATTCCCGATATTGTGGGGTATTTGGATTTCGAGAACAATGATGGTAAGTTTCAGCGTGTGCTTTATGTGGGAGAGGCGCAGGGTCTTGTAACTAAGAACCGTTTTGGTCTTCCCAATAAGATTTATGAACCATCAATAGCCAAGATCAACGAATTGATCGAGGAAGCCAAGAATACAGGAGAGCAGTAATATGGGTAGAGTAATTAATGTAGGATCAGAGTCATTCAAGGGTGGGGAAATCAAGCCCATCCCTCAAGGTACAAAGGTGCAGGCCACCGTCTATGCCATCGAGGAAGTTGCAGTCAAGACTGGTGATAATGCCGGGAAACCGCAGCTTGACGTGACATTCAAGGTGCAGGAGCCGGGGCAGCCGTACAACGGTCGGGAAATTCGTTTCCAGAAGATTCCGCTGTATGATAACAATGCCGCGTGGAAGCTTGTCACGTTCGCTGAGGCGGTCGGTTGGAAGGCCGAGGATGGCAAGGGTGTTAGCATTCCCGATAACATTCAGGAAGTGCTGGGTACCCAGTTGACAATTAAGGTCAACGAGAAGACACCGGATGCTCAAGGACGTGTCTTTAATGAGGTTGGTGGCTACGCTAAGGCAGATACCACTGGTGGCTCGGTAGTGGCTTCTAACGCCACTCCCTCATGGGGTGCGCTTAACGGCTAGCTAGTACAGCACAGCGCATTATAAAATCGTGAGCAGGGGCCATAGGAAACTATCGCCCCTGCTTGCGTCTAGCGTGCTTAGGCCAATAGGTAGAGTCAACGGTTTCAAAAACCGTCCAGTCTGGGTTCGAGTCCCAGAGCACGTACTAGCCCAGCCTGTTATCACGTACCCATGTGGGTGTTTAATCGACAATAGGCTAACAGAGACTGGGCTTTCACTTAAGTAGAGGAATGGTATGAATGAATCAGCGTAGTTTCTTCCAAACGGTACTGGGGGCCGGAGAAGGTTACGCTGTCCTGACCAACGACCTCACAAAAGTAGGCGAATTCTTTGAGTACCCTCAAGAGCTTGACAAGATGGTCAAGTATGCCGAGGATCACGCATTAGAGCAAGTCTATTATTCTCCCAATCTCTTCACGGATAAAAAGCGCGACAAGGTCAGCGCCAAAACCGTCACTGTAGCGTGCGCCGATAGCGACCTGATGGACCCCAAAGGCTATCGCATAGCTCCCAGCCTCACAGTAGAGACAGCAGCAGGACGCACACACAACTATTGGTTGCTCGACGGTGACTATGACCCGCACAGGGTGGCCCTGCTCAACCGTAGAATGCACCATGCCCATCAAGGGGAGGGTCTGGACAGTAGCTTTGCGCACGCCGCTAAGATGCTCCGTGTGCCCGGTTCTATCAATACCAAACGAGGTAACGCTCCCGTCTCTGTGCGTGACTACAGCGGAACAATCTATACTCTGGAAGAGCTAGAGAACGCATACCCAGATGATGGCACGCCTGATAAGGTATACGGAACATCTCAGCCGATGCCGGATGATTTACCAGATCGTACAGTATTGCTCAGTAGGGTTACGGACAACAAGTACATTCGTAATCTGCTTTTTGATGCCCCAATTCCCGGTAAGCGTTCGGACATGCGTTGGAAACTTGAGGGTGAGCTTTTCCGTATGGGATTCTCTGCCGAGGAAGTTCTCGTACTGGTATGGGATGCTCCGTGCTGCAAGTTCAAGCAGGAGAATCGTCCCATGCAGCAGTTGTGGGAAGAGATTCTTAATGCCGAAGTTGATCCTAGAAATCAGCCGAGTGCGCGAGTAGAGTATGATCCTGCCGATGGTGCTCCCCTGATTCCCCTGATGCAGGACATAGAACCCGCCAATTTTCTCAGCGACGCCGAGCGCACCAGTCTACCCCTTACATTTGTTGACACTTATGAGTCATGGGCTGTAACCAAGACAACAAGCCCTAAAAAGTATCATCGATCATCGGCACTCATGATTATGTCGGTAGTATATGCAGAATTTGGTCATGTACCATTCGAATTCGAGGCTACAAAGCTGAACATCTGGATCATGCCTCTTGGTAATACTACTGTGGATCGCAAGACTACGGCACTCAGATATATGACAGGTATTCTAGAAAGCTTGGAAACACCCGACTACAGCTATGATATAGGTTCCGATGCTACCAAGCAGGGACTTAACAAGCTTCTGGGCGACCGCCCCAATCAAAGCTCTCTGCTTCATGCCGACGAGGTACAAGAAGTATTCAGAGAAGTATTCTCTCAGGGGTATATGACTGGCCTTGTGGGGTACTGGACTGAACTATATTCAGGCCGATCACGCGGCGTTGTTCGCAGCACAGGGGAGAAGCAGGTTATCAAATCTGTGCCTGTCAACTTCATGCTCTACATGACGGGTATCATGAGTCACGTCACTGAGGAATTGACAGTGAAGCACTTTGAGTCCGGGTTCCTGACCCGATTCATCTACGTGCTGGTAGAGCCTCGACCTTACAATCCGTCAGCGGACTTGCTCAAGCAATCTCCTGCAACTACCGCAGCATATACCGATCCTGTCCGAGAATCCTTGGTCACGCATCTTGCGGTGAACAGGAACTATTGGTCAATGAAGGGTTCTCGGGAGAATACAGTACCCATTAGGTTCAGTGAGGACGCGCTTAAAAGACTTAATGAATTCAATATCAAAGTCAAAACGGGAATCCAGAAGGAAGACAAGTTTGAAACGCTGAAAGCTCCTATTGAAAGACTCGTGATCAGCGTTGCCAAAGTATCCGCTCTCTTCGCAATGGATGAGAGAAAAAGTGTCATAGAGTTAGGGCATGTTCTTGCAGCTATTGATCTTGCTGAGGAATGGTACGACGATCTTCTTAAAATCACAGCAATGGTCAGCGAGGATGGCTGGCAGAGGGACCTCAACAAGTTGGAGCAGTTCATAGCCAGTAAGGGAGGCAAGGTCAGCTATGAGCTAGCATATAAACAGTTTCTTGATAAACGACCACAAGAATTTAAGGAAATGGTAGATGGCCTAGAGGATATGGGAAGGATCAGGAAAGATATGATCGGTCGAGTAACGTTGGAGATTATTTATGCTACAAACACCGAGTAACGATAGAGTGTTGAATGCACTCAACGATGCCAAATATCTGTACGATAATAATAGTCGATTGAATAGGCAGCAAAGGTTTGACAAGGTAATGTCATTGGCTGAATGGGATGTGTTCAGTATTGCACAGCTTAGCCAGATCAGCGGCTATAGTACCGCTACCCTGTATGGTATGGGAATTACTAAGCGGGGTTTTGGGGCCGGTAGATTCAACCCTCTCAGTCTGGATACTCTCATACAGATGCGGTTGAGTGTTCTTAATAAACGTCCCCTATCAATGGTTTTATTGCGGGCAGCTATTGACGAAGGCAACTCCCATCGTGTAGTATCAAGATTCATAGGTTTAAATGCGTCAACGATTTCGAGGAAGCTGAATGGCTAAGATCACCGTGCCTGTCTACAGTGAGCAGGCTATGACCGCCGACGCGCAGAAAATCATTGCGCAGGTGGTAGCAGAGTTTCCGCCGAACACTTTTGAATTTGTGGAGATAGGTCAGGGAAACGTTAGTGGCAATTCGGTTTTAGTGTTTGGAAAAATGAGTCCGGGGCCGGGAATCGTTGCCCCGCTAATTTACACCTACTCCATTGCGCAGATGTGCACTAAAGCTAATGCAGCATCTGTCCTCAAGTCCGCGCTCAATCAGTTCTACCTGCCACAAAAGGCGCACCCGAAAAAGGTTGGACCGTGGCGCAGCCTTACATCATTCGACCTTGACAAACCCATTGCTGTTGACATTGAAACGTCAGGAAATCTTGGCAAGACGCACACTCCCGAAGATGTAGAACTACTCACCATTGCTTTCTACCAAGAGAATATGTGGTGCATGTGGGTTATCGGTATGGGAGAAACTATAACCGACGAAATGCGGGAACAACTCAGGTCAGTGAAGTATCCTATTTTCCATAACGGAAAATTCGACATGCGGGTCATCGAGAAGCAAACCGGCGTAAAGATGAGCATGTATTTTGACACCATGCTCGCTCACCATGTGCTCAATCAGGGTGCCGGTTTGCATAAACTAAAAGACCTCGCACGACAGTATCTTGGAGCCCCAGAGTGGGAAGCAGACCTCTCGAAATACACTAAGGGAGGCGGACACTATGAGCTTATCCCGACACAATTACTCACAGAGTACAACGCATGGGACGTGTACTGGACTTACGAGTTGTGGAAGTTCCTTGAGCCATTGATTCTTGCCGACGAACACCACATGATGGCGTTCAATTTGGAAATGGCGGCGTCTGATCTTTTGCTCGAAGTAGAACAGTTCGGTTTTAAGGTGGATGTACCGTATCTTAAACAGTTGGCTACTGATATGCAGAATGACGTAACCAGCTACTTACAGATGCTACGAGCCATTACGCTAAACCCAAATTTCAACCCCAACAGTTGGCAGCAGGTACAAAAATTCCTAGATTCTCAGGGATACACCGTGGCCTCTACCGATGAGGAACATCTTCTAGCTTTGAGTTCAAAATTGCGGAAAGTAATATCACCACAAGATACAGTTACTGTTTCATTTATTGAGAATCTACTAAAGTATCGGGGGATTAGGAAGGCACTCAGTACCTATGTTGAGGGAGTCCTCGATAAAGAGCGTAATGGTAGAGTTCACACGACCTTCTTGATTCATGGTACGACTACTGGTAGACTGTCAAGTTCCAGACCCAATATTCAAAACATACCGAGGGATAAAACTTACCGGAAGGCGTTCATCGGATGACCCTAGTTCAAATAGACTTGTCGCAAGCGGAACTCCGTGTGATGGCCGCGCTCAGCGGCGATACGTGGATGCTCGACGCTCTGCAAGAAGGTCAGGGTGATTTCTTTGACACCCACATGATGCCTGTGTGTTTTCCGTGGGTTACTCCCAAAGAACTTGAGGACCACGTATACAAGAAGGAGCTACGCACACAGGTCAAGACTGTGCAGTATGGATTGGCCTTTGGTCGTGAGGCGTTGGCTATTTCCGTAGAACTGGGTGTTACCCCATTGGCGGCTAGGGTAATCATCGACAATTATTTAAAGCAGGCACCACAATTTGCTCAATGGCGCGAGGATGTAAAAGCCGCAGCTACCGACCCAGACAAACGTGACATGCTGATCAATCCGTTCGGACGTAAATTCCAGAGCGAAATTATCACTCGAAAGAACAAGAACAATATCGAACGGGAAGCCCTGTCATTCCTACCACAGAGTACAGCCTCTGACATTTGCTTGGCAACAGCCATTCGGGTACATCCGTGGATCAAATCTCAGGGCGCACATATCGTCGGTCTGGTGCACGACGCTATTCTCGTAGAGGCACCCGGACCTTATGTGGCAGACAGCATAGCGCGTAGGATTATGGCAGAATTCAGGGTCACCGGGGAAATGGTGTTCGGTGATGTAGTGCCTTTCCTCAGTGACTTTGGCATCGGGGATAATTGGGGGGAGCTATGATAGCACTAGAACTCAGCGGTGTGCATATTGGTCGTAAAATGAGAATATCATATAAATTCCGTCGTAAAAATGCCGTACTGCATGTGATAGACAACTTTACCCCCTCTAAGTTGTCCCATTATAGGCACAGTGAGCGTATTTACATGGAGGATGGATATTATAACGATATAGTAATACCGTTTTGGGCAGAAGTGGAGTTTTTAGATTGATAGAAATACCTGATCTTTCGCCACATAGATACATTATGAGCCTTGACCCCGGAGGAACAACAGGGTGGGCTCTAAGTAAGCTGTCTGCTACACGACCCTTAGAGTTCATTGACGGCGGTCAAATATCGGGCGGTGTTGATGGTTTCGTGGATTGGTACAGAGTAAATTCCGGTCTAACGTGGGCGGCGACGAATAATCTAAACCCAATACTCAGCCACCCCGAACTGTACGGTCTGGTTATTGTGTCCGAAAGCTTCACGCTACGCCCCGGAGTGAAGTCTCCTGACGTTACCCCACTGCGCATAGAAGGCGCTCTAAGCGTCCTAGCACCACAGGATAGGCTTGTATACCAACAGCCTGCTCACAAGTCTCTGGTGGGCGATCAGAAGCTTAAGGAGCTAGATTTCTGGATACCCGGACAGCGACACCAGATGGATGCCAGAATACACGCGCTAGCATACGCTGTGAGACAGAGACATATTCCAACGTTGGAAGCATATTGGCCTGAGAGGGGCTACTAATGGGAGCACTACGAGTAGACGTGTCTATGGCGTATGGTGATGGTATCATTCAGAGTAGTATATCGGAGATTTACATTTACAGAATGCAGTCAATGAACGACACAAATGACGTTCTGGAATACTATGCCAGCAGAGTTCCACCGGATGATCTGGAAACGGTGGAGGAGAGAAGTTTCACTGACCCGGCAATATCTACGATTATTACCACACCCCACGTTAAATTCATGCACAAGTACAGCGACGGTGCAGAACTGTGCCTAGCGCGTGCCATCATAGCTTTAGAGGAAGCAGGAATGAATGTCTAATGAACTCGCACCCGAAGAATATTTAGGTGGGGAAGTCTTAGCCCTCCAAGACAATACATTCGGTGTGCTAGAGTCAGACGGCACAGTAGACGACAAGATCAAGAGGCTTCTCAATCTTCTACCTGTGGCATTTCAGATAGTTGAGGAAGCCAGAGAAACGATCAGCAGATTGCGAGGAGAAATTGAAGAGGCACAATCCCAGAATCTATTGCTGCTTCAGCAAATCGGGGAAGAGGAAGGCTAGCTATAGTAGCGAAGCCAAAGCAGTCAGGGTATCCAATAGGGTACCCGGCACAGCGGTTTACCAGTGTCGTAAGGTAGAGAACCGCTGGCACATCACACATGGAGATTAAATGTACGCAATGGAACTGAATGGTTCTCACGTAGGCAGACTGGTGAAGCTATCATGGATAACAGCGGGTGGAAAACCAGCCGTAACTACTAGGAAAATTAGCAAGCTCACACACTGGCCTGCTGGAGAAGTTAGTGTAAATACGGGTGCTGATCCTTTTAGATTTCCAGCAGACGCGGCGGTAGAATTTGTCTAAGCCGACAGTATGGTGGCAGGAGCATTACCCAGAAGGCACAATGATGGAGGCCCTTCAGCGGCTGTGGATGGCTGAAGCTAGATTAATTGTTGCTGTTCGACGTTCAGAGGTCGGGAAATTCTTCATCCGTATCATCAGCGCCATAGAGCGACGCCTCTAGAGCACGGTACAGCAACGACCAGATAGGTTTGTCTGGGTTGTGCCCCACCACGAATACTTCCTCGTCAATGGTGATCCTGTAGTCAATGAAGCCTGACACCGGGTCAGCGCCGATAGGAACAGCCTCAAAATATCCCATGTTTTTGTTCGCAATGCGCGCCACAAACCACACAGGCTGTGTTAGGTCATAATCGTTCAAAAGTCAAGTCCTCTGCATAGAATGTAATCGTACTGTTATCATTCTATCTCATTGACAATGAAAAGACAAAAAGCCCACCGGAATCAACCGATGGGCTTTCTTGTTTGTAGCTATGAGTGGACTTGAACCACTTACCTTCGACTTATCAGATCGACGCTCTAACCAGTTGAGCTACACAGCTAGATGGTAGGGTATGTCCGCACCGTGATCTACTCTCCCTTAATGCCGCAGCCTTGGGGGACTCTGAGATACCTACCACACGGCCTTTGTCCCGGCCAAGGGATTCGAACCCCCATTTGCATCCGTTACTGATTACGGCTTAGAACACCGCTCAGGTACGCCGGGATGGAAGCACAGGAGGGAATCTCACCCCCGTAAACTCGGGTTGCAATCGAGCGCCTGAATACTCAGCCACTGTGCCGTACTGGGAGCGAGGTTTGAACTCGCTATCGGCACGATATAAGCGTGCTGCATTTACCGATTATGCTACCCCAGCTAACGTGGGTCCACGAGGTATCGATCCCCGTTTTTCCGGGTAAAAGCCGGAAGTCTTAGCCAGTAGACGATAGACCCTTGATATTTAATTGTCAAGCACGCGGGGTATGGCAGTCGGCACAGGATACGAGCCTGTAATATCAGATTCAAAGTCTGACGTGTTGCCAGTTACACCAGCCGACTATGTGTGCGCTCGGCGTGACAATTTGCACATACCAATTCACACTTGTTTATTTCCTCATACACTTGACGCCTAGTTTTTCTTGATAGTCTAGAGATAGAAAAGGACTTATTATCAGATATATGATCAAACTGCATTACATAATAAGGATATTTAATACCGCAATCCGTACAGGGTTTACTTTCCTTTAAATCCCGTATTTCCTGCCGCAAGATAGCAAGTGCGGCGTCATTATTTTTATACAGTCTAAGTTTTTCTTTTGGGGAATTTCGATAATATTCCCTGTAGTAGGCCCTGCTGCATGTACGACATTTTGTTTGCAGCCCATCGGGGCGAGACTTGTTCCGATTGAACTCTTCGAGTTTTAATGTCCGCTTACAGGAGTCGCATGTCTTCATAGGCCCATTATATCGTACTTTGAACTGCTATCAAAATTCAAGGACAGGGGACTTGCCAGTTAGTCTACCCCCGATTACGCACCGTGTCAAGGATTCGAACCTCAATTACCTGAGTCAGAGTCAGGAGACTTGCCAATTAGTCGAACTCGGTATGGTCGGCCTGAGAGGATTCGAACCTCCATAGTACAGGGTCGTAACCTGCCGTTCATCCATTGAACTACAGACCGATTATTGTTATCCTATGTTGAAGAAACCAGTTAACCAAACATTAGCACCGGACTTGGAAAGCAAGGCCGGATTGACTGGGGTTTGAGAGGTTCCCATGTAGAAATAAATGTCAGCATAGGTAAGACCAACTGATGCACCAACCCGCACAGAGGCAGACGAGAATGCCTCGTCAGGCGTCACCTGTAATGAGGATACCTTGGTTGCTGTGAAATTGTAATTCACTCGCACACGGTCAGGTAGCAACGTTACAGAGGAAATTCCTGTAGGTGTGTGTCCTGCATCATCCAAAACGATCCACTGGGTAGAAGAAACCCAACGAATGGTTCCAGAAACCATAGCCATGCTATCAACAGGACTAGTAGTTTCGGTGGCACAAGTGGTGTCAGTTGTTAAAGGTGTTGTCGTGAAGACAAGAGCTAGTGCGGTTACACCAGCAGCAAGTCCCACAAGTAATTTATTATCCATGTCGAGATTCTAACACCTACTCTATGAAGTTGTCAAGCTGACCTACTAGGACTCGAACCTAGAACCTCGGAATTAACAGTTCCTTGCGCTGCCGTTGCGCCATAGGTCATAGTGCACATTCGTTTTTCAGGGGTGAACGTACAAGGCCGTGCCGGATTTAAGGTATCCTTTGACCTTGTAGTCCCCCAGAGAATTGAACTCTGCCGAGCTTCCGTGTAAAGGATGCTTGCGCCCAGCGCGAAGACCGTGCCACCTGAGAGATTCGAACTCCCGACCACCCGCTTACAAGGCGGAGGCTCTGACCAAACTGAGCTAAGGAGGCTTATTGCCCCAGACCATAGATTTTAGTTAGACTACGGACTGAGGACTTCTGTGTGGGCTGCAACGTCCCTTGCGGGGCCACACATTGAGGATTACGCGGGAATCGAACCCGCATCGAATGCTTGGAAGGCGCTCGTTTTACCATTAAACTAGTAATCCATGTTGCTGGCTAGAAGGTGCTACCACTCTGTATAATTGGGCCAGCGCCAATCGTGGGTCTACTAGGGGTCGAACCTAGATCAACTGAGTAAGAGTCAGCAGTAATCAGCCGTTATACTATAAACCCAAAGCGGATAACTGAGAACACGATTCCCACACCTTGCGGTGCCAGCCGACTAGCAATCGGAGCCGGTACGCCTGCCCGGTTAATTATCCAAATGACCTGTCAATGTAACCAACAGGGTGTTTCTTATAGTGCGAAGTGGATTTTGAGTGCGCTGTCTTACATGCACTACACCTACACTTTCTGTTGTATCCTTTGTTGGTGCCGTGGACTATGGGGCCAACAGACAGCGATCTTTCTAAACCGGACTTTATTTTGTGGCAGTTATTGCACAGAACTTGGCAGTTTTCAAGTTCTTTTTCACGTATGGTCCCTGTCCTAGACCACAAGTCTCTGGGATTCATCGTCTTCAGTTTAGGATCAATGTGATCGACCTCTAGATTTTCAGTTGATCCGCACTTAGCGCAACAACCGCCCTGACTGTCGATCCATGCTTGACGACGCTGTTGCATCCATTTTCTCTGATAGTTTCTTATGTAGTCTTTACGGTTCATTATGTCATACTACCATAAAAACGTGTTATTTACGAGGCGAGTGTGGGATTTGAACCCACGCGAGTTTTACCTCAAATAGTTTTCAAGACTATCGCCTTAAGCCGCTCAGCCAACTCGCCATTTAGATTCTCTGTGTAGTTATCAAAAAAGCCACTCGAACTATTGCTAATTCTAGTGGCTAAGGTCTTTCCTGTCAAGCAGGAGTTTTACGGTAGCCAAAAGAGTCGGACTGAGCCCGACTGCTTATTGGTTTTCGTAATCATTTCCATACTCTCTATTATATCAGATAACGTGCCCCACCACAGATTCGAACTGTGAACCTTCAGTTTCTAAAACTGACGCCTCTGCCAATTGGGCTAGAAGGGCAATCGGTGTAGGTCACCACCCTGCATTAGCTTAAGCTGCTAATGCGTAGCTGGACTTGGGTGCCCATCCTGTGTGCGTATTGGTTGACCAGCCGCCGCTGTTTATATATGCGTAGCTCCTGTGAGATTCGAACTCACACTTAGCGGGACTTAAATCCGCTTCCTCTACCGTTGGGATAAGGAGCCGTGGCAACCGACAGATTCGAACTGTCTACCTCCCCCGCTTCAAGAGGGCGCTCATCCACATGAGCTTGGAAGCCAACTGGTTGGTTTTATGCACCCTGCCATCTATGTATATGGCACCAACCGTGAGGGTTGCCGTGGGATGTGAGAGAATCGAACTCCCTTTGTGCACAGACGAGTGGGTTACAGCCACCGTGCCGACCATCGGCAACATCCCCAGTATTTAATTATTGGCAAGAATCACATTGTAGTTCATCCATCGGGTCTGAGGGAACACAATAGCCCTCAATTGTTGTTTCGTTATCCATTTGTTACCTTTTCTTCTTTACTTCGAGTAGTCCGTGCGGGATTCGAACCCGCTCCGTTCACCTTGAAAGAGTGACGAGCTTCCTGTACTCCAACGGACCAAGCGCACCCTACGACAGTACCGACCTGTCGCTACAAGATTGAGAATCTTGCGTGCTACCTTTACACCAGTAGGGCAAAAACGGTAATGGCCTGACAACACGAGGTAGAGTCAGTTTAAAGCAATTTTAGCCTCTGCATACCATTACCTTGCGGAATCGACGGGACTTGAACCCGCTATCTCTAGCTTGACAAACTAGCACCTATACCACTTAGGCTTCGAATCCATCGCCCTCTCTCGCACGCCGGGCCAGCGTTGTTTTTCATCTGCACTCATTGAAACAACCTAAGCGCAGAATCGTGGCAAGCTATTAAATTGGGGTGATCGGTGGGAATCAAACCCACGTACTTCGGGTCCACAACCCGAGGCAATTGTCATTCTGCCACGACCACAGTCTAGCCCCCGAGAGTCGAACTCGGTTTCTCAAGCTTCCAAAGCAGGCGGATTACCATTTTCCTAGAGCTAGTTATTTAGTTATTGCGTGGCTGGGGAGGGAATCGAACCCTCAGTCGCGTAGCTTATGAGGCTAGCCAGTTACCGTTACTTGCACCCCGACAAAAATTTGAGCAGGTGGGTTGGTTTTTACCACCACGGCCGCTCGGGTGTCCTTCAATAGTACCCCTTCAGCCGACCATTCGTTTGCTGCTAAGCGAGAGAGCTACTCTCCGAATGTGCCTTACGCGACTCCCGAGAGAGCGTTGTTCAGCCATGCTCCAACCGAGTGCCCCCGGTTGTTTGTGGACCTAGAGAGATTCGAACTCTCAACCTAGTGCTTGCAAAGCACCCGCTCTACCATTGGAGCTACAGGCCCATATTCAGTTGTTATCCTGATTCTAGCATAGTCAAAATCAGAATGCAAGCACGTCCTCTCAGATTCGAACTGAAACTGGCGGGTTTGGAGGCCGCTGTGCTACCGTTACACCAAGGACGATCAAATTATGAACTTCTATTGTAGCATACTATTCTTAGGAATCATAGCCATAATATGCAGCATCTATATCGGAATCATTCAGAATCTTACACAACGAACAGCCCTTACCTAGCATACATGGTTTGTCACAATGGCTGCACAGTGGTCGATCTAGGTTCTCTGACATTTCATAGTCAAGTTCGTTAGTGCACCGGCACTTTTTAATGGCTGTATCACTCATGCTCTGAATTCTACACCATTATAAACAGTTTTGCCACCATCAATTTGAACAAGGTTGACGAAGAATTCACCATTGTCCTTATATTTGATTACAGCGATACCGTTCTGCCAGTTCTCGAACTCCTGAGCAGGTCTACCATCAATACCGATAGCGCCATTTACGGAAGGAACAGCACCGTCAGTACGGCACAAGCACCCCGGACTGATCGCCATAGAGCGAATCTTACCCATACGGTCAAAGGTGGTCTTAGATTGGATTTCCAGCCGATGTGTGTGCCCGAACACCGTACTGATGTGGGGCAGAGCATTCGTGTATGCTGCCGCCGTGCTTCCACCAGAGCGTACCTTGTCACCATGAATAGCGCGAAGGTCATCTGCGATCCAATGAACACCGGCAGGATAGGCGTCGATGTATTCTACATTAAGCTCATCAAGCCTAAGAAGATAAGGTAAAGACATAACGGGCCAAGTATCAGGTAGCCCAGCACGGCGCAGACCAAAAGCAGAGAGGGCATTGAGTTCAACAAAATTCTGCAAACGACGGTCATGGTTTCCCTCAATCAGAATAATCTTAGCATTAGGAGCCAGAGCACGCTGTTTGGCTAAGAACACATGACCGTAATCAATAGCCAATTGCGTTGTGTTAGCAAAGGCGGCTTCCTGGGCGTACTTGCCCTGAGAAGGCAGGTCAAGGAAGTCTCCCAGATTAACAAGCTGATCTACGCCGTTCTGCTGCTGCTCATAGTCCAGCACAGAGAGTGCTACGCTCATAGCTTTAGTGTCGTGGTAGGGATCGAGAGTTCCATCCTCATAAAGTCTAAAGCCGATCTGAGGATCGGGAAAAACCACAGCAGTTTTCCATTCAGACTTGGTAGCAGGCCGCGTTACAGCGGGCTTATATTGCACAACAACAGGTTTAGCCTGTTGGATGACGGGCCAAGCAGGAGCTAATGTACTATTTACTGTTGGTCTAACTGTGATGGCTTTCTTAGCTCTGTAATCATTGATCGTACTTTTTCCTACTCCCAGAATCTTCGCCGCTTCTCTGCTACTGAGGTTTGCTACCGCTTCTAATTCTAGTTCCGTGATCAATCTATTGGCCATGAGTTAAACTCCTTAAAGTTGGCACAATCTCCATTCTACACTAGAAGTGCCAAAGAGCAAAGAAAACCGGCCCATGACTTGCCATTGACAGAGCGTCGGCGGCAAACAGAGGGGCCGGTGTTTATACTTTAATTATATAGGGGTTATTCTCCGCTGTCAATGGTAGCAGTTTCGGGAGTTAGCCAACCAACAACGGCTGTAATCAATACAGTCACTGCACTCGCTACCTCAGCAGGTACATCCAGACCTAGCATGTTGGCGATCCACACCAGCACAATAGTCACCGCACCAGCAGCAGCACCTACACCGACCTTGCTTGAAATTCCATTCATCATAATCTATTCCTTATCTTTGACTTTTGTTTCTATACTAAGAGGACGTTCATCACCCTTGCGCCAGTTGCGCCATAGTACCCATACCAATCTCCACACCGCTATGGCTACTCCCGCATAGACGAGTAACCTGAAATCGTGCTTCATCGGGTAATCGCCAAATGATGTACTAAGGATGCTCAACAGGAATAGGGCCACCAAGGAAAGCACAAAGTGCATAAGCGCTTTTCCAGCCTCCGTTTTTCGCCAGTTGAAAAACGTCATGTAGGATATGGCAAATACAATTGCACCAATACCGCCAATGAAGATTTCTATATCGGTAAGTGGGCTAGGCATTAGTTCCTCGTGGTGTGAAGGTTATTTGGATTTGTTCACCGAAATGGTTTTGTTCTCGGCGCTCTATAAGACTTGCTGTAAGCCTGCTCACGTAAGGTGCCTGTCTAATAACTTTCGCTAGGTCCCGAGTGGCCTCCTTGCGAATTTTTTGCGCCTCCCCAATATCATCTTGAATCGGGGTTGTTCTTTTAGTCCCCCACATGATTGCCTCGTGAGGTCTTCATTGTGGGAGGTCCATTATCTCCGATTGCACGAAAGAAATGATCGGTGATTCTGCTGGATTCTATCAGGTCACTATTCTGCCTGAGTAACTCTGTGTTTACATATCGGACACTGACGGCGGTTTCTTTCCACTCATCACCACGCTTGTTGGATAATTCAAGCTCGCGCTCGTGCGACGAACGTGGTATGAAATATCCGCGTAGAAGCACAAAGGCTATCATGACGATAACCCCTATGAGTGCTCCTAAAGGTGTGAGTGACCATAGGCCGGGAATGTCTGGCATGAGGTTACTTTACGATAGCTGTTCGAGCCGCCGCACCGTTTTCCGTTGCTGTAGGAATTTTGGAGATGAGCACAGAGATTGAATCAAGCTTGGTGTTCAATGTTATGAACTGTTCATCTGTCATTCCACCGCCTCCACTTGATTGTGTTGAGCGGAACTTAATACGGTACTCCGCAAACTGCGCCTCACTGAGCATGATAAAAGCACCATAACGAGCAAGCCAACCCTCGGCAACATTCGTGTCGCGAGTTTCTATCCACCCGGAGTTCACTGGATCAATGGCTTCATCATCAGCCAACGCCCAAAGGGGAAGCTTGTTAGTACCTGTAGTAGTCTTATATACTTTCTTCACTGGATTTCCTTCTGGTATAGGTGTTCCCCCGCCTGTGGGGATGGTGAAATATGGTGCGGGGTCTACACGAGTTCCGTTCACCCAGACCTCAAAGTGCAGGTGATACTGCCCGTTAGCTGCCGTACCAGCGTTCCCCATCGGACCAAGATAGGTATTCGTTGTTACCTTATCCCCGATCTTGACACGAGAGGAACCCTTTGGCATATGGTTGTAGCGTGTGGAGAACAACCCATGACTAATTTCAATGCAGCCTCCCATTGTATCCGACCAAAATACTTTGGTTACTGTGCCGGAGCCAGCCGCATAGACTTTGCGGGAGCCTATAATGTCCGCGTTTAACCAGAAGTAATCCTGACCGTGATGGAATACCTTACCATTTTTGTATTGCGGTGAGAATCCATAAGGTGCAGATATGCCAGGAGCATATTCAGCCATTCTCCCGGCTGGTGTTGGTCGCGCTGTCAGGCTCATGATATTGGTACTTCCTGTGTTCCATCCCAGCGCATTGCTATGGTGAGAGGTACTTCCTGAGTGCCATCCCAACGGACAGCAATTGTTGTTGCCACTTCCTGTGTTCCATCCCAGCGCATTCCCGATAAAGTTCCGGGTGGTGGTGGTGTCGGACCTGTAGATATATTTGCTGTGGTAGACCACGGAGATAGCAGTTGTTCAGGCCAACTGTAGAAGTAGTTTTGCGCCGCCACCCTAACAAAAGTTGTTCCGCCGGGGTCCACAAATGTTTTGCTAGCAGTAGCAGATGTTGTTGTAATGGCCCCAGTAAAATCCGAGTTGTCTGCATACTGAATGGTATATCCAGTAACGGTACTTCCGCCATTATCGCTCGGCGGCGTCCATGTGGCAACAATGTTTCCACCACTACTAGACAAGGATAAAGTAAGCGGTTGGCTGGCTACCTGTGCATACAGAATCTGTCCAACTAGGGAATAACCAGCCCCCAAACTATAGCCAACAATGTTGTTTCCGGCATCTGCGGCCCTACCAAAATGATAGGAACCCGATGGAGAATAGACACCAATAGAAAACGATGTAGTAGCTGCGGTATTAAGAGCAGTAGCATAGGTTGTTAGCGGAATTACGGAGGTCAGCACAGCATTTGCATTATTTGCTATGGAGAACGCTGCCGTTCTTCGAGAGGCTATACCTAGAGTAACGGTTCTGGATGCTCCATTACCTGATAGATAGAGAGCTATACCAGTTATAGCAATAGGTCTAACGCCGGACGCTGAGGCTCTTGTGAGTGGCAAATCCATAGCACAGGTGATCTGTGCTCCAACATATCCGGTGGTATGCGATGGTGTAGCAATACCGTTAATAGTACTTGTAGGCATTACCAGAACCTCAAAGTACCTACCGCTGTACCGGCTGTCATTGGTGTTGCGGAAACAATAACCTTAGCTGAGGTCTTGTTTGTGAAGGCGGTCTGCACACTTTGTTGCATGGTTGCCATGTCGCTGTGAATAGTGTCGATTGTTGAGCCACTATCGGGCGACCAAAGATTATCCGGGGTTGTTACAGCCATAATACTATTCTACCATTCTATTGTCAACGGCGCTATGGAGAAGTCCTCATAGGTATAGTTATCAATTCCCCAGAAAGCTTCAAATTGCGCATAAGTTTGCCCGGCCCATGTTGTTTCGAACTCATCATATGTATTGTACTGTGCCGCAATAATGGAAACCGTGGAAATATTAAACGTCACGGTCATTACACGGTACATACTATTTCTGATTTTGAACATGGAACCTTCGGTCATCCCAAACCCTATGGCATGACGTGTGGGTATTTCTATGCTTACTGTTGTTACAGGTCCGCCGAATTTTTTGGCTGCGCTAGCTATTGAGTTCCAGATGGTTGATCCAGTTGTGGCGCACACGTTTGTAAATGTTACCGGCTCTATCTGTGTTGTCGGTGAGGGTGTAGCTCCCGTTGCAGAGGTCAGATGCTGCAAATCCTTGAAAGGAATACCATAAGTTATCAGTCTGATAAGAGGATAGTCTGTTTCTCCATCAGATGCGGAGAATGAATATGGTCCTTCGACGCCGGGTATTTCCTCGGATGGTCCACGCATGATAAGTTTTAGCTCACCGGAAATATTTGTTGTTTCTACAGTGAGGGACCCGCCATAATCCAGCCATTCTTGAGGATCGATAGGAAGGTTATCAGAACCGCTGATGGCATAACCGGGTATTTGCGTATTTGGGGGCAGTAGTGTATCCACGAATTGTGGTTGTGGTTGGACAGCATAGGTGATAGAATTATCGGTTTGTATAAGAACCTCGGTTGTTTCCCCGAAATTCACAGAATATATATCTGGCACGTTGTAGATAACATAAGGCTTCGGTAGCATAGGATATGCTGATGATGTGGAGTTGTTGGGTTCACCATTCCACTCGTAGGAATAGTTTTCCGTGATTCCCATGCTGCCGTCGAAGTATTCTCCGGTATAGGTCCCTTCTACGATGAGAACGTTATCCCACCATACCTCACCATTATTGAGTGAGGCTCCGTTATATAGACGTATATTGACTGACGTTTCTCCCGCAGCTACTGAAAGAACTAGACTAACATTCTGAGAACCGGCTATATTGGCGGGCTGCAATGATTGTGTATCTCCGCCTACTGTTGCTTGACAATAGATTCTTCGTGCTGCCGAACGCGGCGATCCCGTTTGTGGCGCGGCCATCCTCATTGTTGCCATTATGGTATAGGTTTTTCCGGGCGTAAGAATTCCTGCGGAAATTAAGTTGGTATTCATAACGTAGGCGAATGAGTTATCACTATTTATTGTTGGCATTATTCTAAGAGATTTAGTACCCCCCTGTGCCCATGCGGAACTCCATACCACGGCCGCATTAGCGGGAGTTGCAGAAGTAGCGGGTACTGCTATAGCACTTTGTAAACTGCTACTAGAATTGGCTGTTCCTGACCATGAATAAGTAAAATCTCCTGATGCAGCAGATGAACCACCGAAGAACGTGCCTATATTAGGAGCCTTCTCTACAAGCAGGTTTCTAGCATCCATGTAATTGCCGATAGCCCGAGCGCCTGTACCGGCTATTCCTACTAGCCAAATCATTGTAGTCGCTGTAGCAGGAACTACAATACCTACTAAAGGAGTAAGATCAACAAAAGTAAAAGAGCCAACGGTTGTAGCTATACCTGTTACTGCTGATAGGAATGCGCCACCGCTGTCATAGAATTGCAAATTCAATCTCATAGATGCTGCTGCGGCATTAGTTCTGCCTTGCACCCTAGCAGATATTACATCACCAGCAACAACGGGAACAGCACCAGACCCTGTGACTAACTGAAGTCGTTGCGCACTATCTACGGCAAGAGCATCGTTAATAGTTAGTCTGAGATAGTCTGCACCGGCTGGAACAGATTTTGTACCTCTGGATGTTGTGACAACGCTGGAATCCACACCAGTTAACGGATTCATGGCATAGTTTGTGCGTACAACTACGCTGCTTCCATCACCGTATTCAAATGAGGGGTCCGTTACAATGTTGGTAGCACTGGCTACAGGACTTGGGGTTTTTTGGGGTGGATCATATTCAGCCCACTCAAGGGTTACAGCCTCAGCCTTATTGCTCACAGGAGAAATAATTGCTGGCTGTGTAAGCTCGTCAATGTTCAATGACGTAATAGCACGAGGGCGCAGAGTAACAATGCCATTCACCATTGCCAGTTCACAATTACTTGACGCGCACACTTGATTGAGATAATCCCATACGGTTCCTGTCATACCGGCAATGGGATCGTAAGTACGCACAATGGGTATCTGCACATCGGCGCTAGTCAGAATTTCATAAGGGATTCGTAAACTGATAGTACCGCTAGGAGTTATATCAGTTCTCACCATACGCATAGTTGGTACAACTTTGAGTAGCCAAGTTGCGATATCTGGAGTAGCTGTTGTTGAAGCAGAGCCCGTTATTGTATGTGTACCGTCCGTGTCGCATACAGTCAACTCTAAATACAAAACGCCAGTAGTAGATGTAAACTTAGTAACAACAGACATAACCCACTCATTGCCTACCAGACCCGCTGTGCTGACATTAAATGTTCTGTTATATACAGGAAAGGCGGTAGACTCGTAGAGAACTCTGAATCTGCTACTTGCGGGCTCGTAAAATATAGTTAACGTGGATGGGTTACTGTCGCCTTCTCGGTTTCCTAAAACGAGGTAAGCGATAGCATTTGTACCATAGTAACCGTTGGATACTGGGGCATCCCTTGGAAAGTAGAAATTCCACAGTGTAGTATCAACACCATTCATAGGTAGAGTCATTACTGAATCGCCTAAAGGATCACTTGCATAGAGCTTACCAGTAAGAGGACTCAGAAACGGTGTACCGAATGATGGTGGAATGAAGTCACTGATCTGGGGAGCGATAACAGATTCTCCACCTTGAACATAGGTAATCCATTTGGTACTATCTGTGCTTTTAACAGTTTTACCGCTGGAATCAAATCCTACGCCATGACCTTGCATGGTAAAAATTCTGGTATTCGGAGAAGTATAGGCTCCATAAACGTTGGACCCCCTACGCTCTCCACTCAGTTGCATAGCCAGATCGAGAGCATCTACAGGAGAGCCCGACTGCACAGCGGGTATGTTGATATTTCCAGTGATGAAGCGAGACAATCCTGTAGGTCCTGAGATTGTCGTTGTGCTTCTATCGTTTACGCTTACCGTATCAACGACACCGCTAATATTTCCCAACCCATTCATTTCTGCAATGTCAACATCATTATCGTGTAGGAACTGAGATGTATCTGTAGTTTTTCCGGTCAACGAAAGGGTTGCTACGGGTGCCGCTGAATCTGCGGCGGAGTGCGGCGTAATACCGGAGTCCTGTACGGAAACATCTTGGATTTCTCCAAGCTCCCCGGTTCCGGTTATTGTTATGTCGAGAATATTACCCATTTGCTGTATCCGTTGTCATTTGTATTGCTTGCCAATGAACTCTCAAAGAGGAATGGAATGTTCCGCCGTCACATCGGTAAGTGAATTGATCTGAGGTACTGCTGCTGACAAATGTATCAGTACCAATGGAGTTCACAGAGCCAGAATATATTGTGAGTAGAATCACAGGCGGTTGCGTGAATCTTCCAGTAGGAAATAGAACAGTATAGTTAGTTGCCAAAGCTGCCGGAGTGGCTATTCCCGCTGCCTGAGCAAATGGGACGCCATCAAATCCGGGCTTCATTTTACTGATATACCCGGATGTTTTGTTCTTTAGAAACGTCACACCAGAAACAGCAACACCTAGAGCTTTTTCCAACTTGAGAAGCTTGGCTTCCAGTCTGGTAATGTATCCTGCTGCTTCTGGCGATAGATTCGCCTTGCGTCCGTCTAGAGCCATGATTCCGCCTCAACGAGTGCTACACTGGCACCCTTGCGTTCACGGCCGACGCCTGCTGCTTGGTAGTAGGTTTCATGAACAGCAGAAGCAAACTTCAATCCCGTAAACCCCTCACCGGGAATATGTGGTCCGGGAGTGGGAGTTACCCCTCCCGACCATATTTGTCCTAGCATAGAAGTAACAGACACTGTAGATGTGGCAGAGCTTGTCCGTGTCAAATATATTTGTACTGCGGAATAGCCGGTGAAAGACCACGATGTTCTGGTTGCGCCCGTTGCTGAAAGCGGAGTTAAGTCTATTGTAGCGCCATATGAGCCATCAGAATTGACCGGCCTAGTACGAACTACCCCCGTACCCGTTACAGCCCCGGAGAACCCAACGTAGAGCGTCTGAGAGGGCGGTATGGGGATGGTCAGAACCTTAGTTGGTACACCGCCCGCAGCAGTCGTGATATTCCATGTCGCGGTACGCTTTGGTTGGTTATAAACATTGGAGGCCGTGTTTGCAAATGTGGGAGTAGTATCGTAGATATTCTTCCAATCTCCAACCTCAATCAGCCTAGGACTAGCCCAATTCGGAGGAATGACATTATAATGCCATGTCATAGGATCAGATAGGTAAATTAAACCGTTACCGTAATAGCCCTGCTGGTAATGTTTGATCGGATTAATCTCGTTAGGAGTTCCTGACCATGATAGATCAAATGTGCGAGATGACGCAAATGATGATACAACATCAGCACCACCATTCACGTAATTTAGAACCTCTGCATAGCCGGTGTTACCCACATCCCACTCGGACAGAGCACAACGTACCATTTGCATCTTTTCCAAGGTGCCCATATACATTAATCCCATTATTGCCCTCGCTTTGCGTACACACCGTTAACGTTATTCGTAGAATCCGCCACTACACGACCATCCAGCTTTAATGTGACATTTCCAGCAGCGGCAAGAAGCCTACGATCTGTAGCTGAAAGCTGAACTTCCAATACACCCGGCACAGTCATGGCGGAAGTACCCCCGCCGATAGGACCACCAGCGGCGAATCCGGGTAAGCGCCCATACTTATTCATGTAGTTCAGAAGAGGAATACCCAATGATGCGACAGACTTAGAACGCACCATATATTCAGTATTGCTCGCCATGATCGGCACGCTGTCGCTGGTCCCTGTTCCGGGACCATTAATGTAGCCACCGTCCCTATAGAACTGCAATCCTGTACCGGGCACAGAGTAGACCTGACCACCGGATTTGATGTACCCGTTGATGACAATAGGGCGAGTACCCAGATATTTCTTGACACTTAGTGTTAGGGCTTTAGCAAAATTATCGCCCCATGCGCTTCCCGCACTACCGCCAGATTTAGCGGCCTTGGCAATGAACTCATTCAAAGCCTGCAATGCTGGGTTAGTATTTGCAGTCACAGTAATGTTACGTGGAACTCTAGCAACAGCTATAGCCATGTCATCGAAAGATTTCGTGTACTTTTGAAGCTGAGTAGCGTTGAATCCTAATGCGGTAGCCTGTGCAATGAAGTCCTGCTTGGACTGATTGATAGCATTCTTCAGTGTGGTCTGGGAAGCGCCGGATTCTGCAAGAGATTTGATATAATCCTGATAATCTCCCACAAGATCAGTAATGGTCTTGCGGTTGGTGATCGCAGCCTTGCTGTTGCCCGTCAGGGTTTTGTTGGTAACTTCCTGAGCGTCGGCAAGCTCCTTATCAGTATCAGCTAGCTTGGCACGTAGAACTCCAGCACGCAGTACATCCCCGTAGGCTTCTGCCACTGAAAGGAAGTATGCGGTGATAGCACGATCAGCAGTAAGTTCTTGAACCTTCTGCTGGTATTCTGCGAGTTCGTCATTAAGATCGCGCCAACCCTCAGTGATCTTATCAAGAGCAGATTGACTTGAGAATCTAATGTCAAAGGCACGGCTGAATACATCTTCAAGGTCACGAGCATAATCCAGCAGTGTGCGTACCTTCTTAGCAGCGCCACCACTTGCACTACCGACCTTCTTCATGCCACCAATGAGTGGTGCCATATTGAACGGAGTAGCTCCTGTCGATCCACCCAGAGCCTGAATGACAGCCAACAGCGGAAGTAGCTGCTGTCTGGATGCTATGCTTCCACTGATGAGGGCGTTGAAAAGCCCCTGTAGCCGGTTAGCAGCGCCGGAAGGATCAACCGAAATGATGGAATTGATCAGCGCCTGCATTTCCTGACCACTAGCAGCAGCAGCAGGTCCATTCTCAGAAAACGCTTGACCTAGAGCGGCAGTCTTGTCTGCAAGGTCTTGCTGAGCATTGGCGGCAGCGAAAGCATCATCGACGTAACCCTTGAGTTTGTCGCTGGTATCCTCAATACCGGTTGCTCCGTCGTCCATGATTCCGCCAGTAACAGCGGCAACAGCATTCAAATATGCTGTACCATCAGCACCGGCTTTGACACTCGCGGCATAAGCATCAATTAGCGGCTGAATAACCGCAAGGGCGGCACCTGCATCCTTAAGTGCTTGCTGGCTTTCCCTAGTGGCAGTACCGCCGAGTAATCCTCCTAGACCGCCTTCGGCTCCAGCACCAGCAACTGCTTTCTTTATTTTATTGATATACTCCTGCGCACCCTTTTCAGGGTCGCCTAGAATAGAGGTAAGGAAGTCTTCAGTATTGAACCCGAAACCAGTAAGAGCACCGGCATTTTTGGCAACATCCTGAAGATTCTTGTCTGTGGCTAGTTGGTTAGCGTACCAAGCCTTAGTATTATCTCTAAGCTGGAACGTCTGCGTTTCGACAGAGCTATTGGTATCTTTCAAAGAATCATTAATTTTAGCCTGTACGCCTGTAGCATTGGTGATTTCCTGAGCCCACGCGGGAGTAACTTTAGTAGCCTTTTCAACTTCTGTAGTTACGGAAGCATAAGCTTTGCCCGCAGCTTCACCCTGTTCAGCATCCTTCTTGATTGCCTCGCTGAGCCCGGATAGATCACCAAAGTAAGCTTTGGCTTTTCCGGCTCCGTCATCAAAGGCACCTGATGCTTGCGCTACAGCAGCGGCAAGAGAGCCGATGACGAGCACGGCGGCACCGATTCCTGTGCTAAGCAAAGCAATCTTGACACCCACACCAAGAGCGGTAACAGCGCCCTTCAAGCCCATAGCAGCGATAGCAGAGCTATTCATGGCCGTCTGTAGAGCCAAGAATGATCCCACGGCCACGCCTACACCAGCAGAGAGAAGGGCCACAGCACCCAATAGACCTGTAAGGATAATGGTAAGTCCTGCGATCCATTGACCAATAGGGTTAGAGGCAATATCTTCTAGCATACCGATAAATCCGGTTAGACCATCAAGCAAGGCTCCAAGAGGGCCAAAGGTTGCCTCACCCATAGTTGCCAGCAATGATCCAATGGCGTTACCAAGCACAGTAAGCTTAGATGCTATAGTATCAGCAATAATGGCGAAGTTATCGCCAAGTGCAGTATTCTCTGAGAACCCATCAGCGGCTAGTCCCAGATATGTTGACACATCTTGTGTGTTCTGCGATAGCTTAAGCATAGCGTTGAGGTCACGAGTAGCAGTGATACCCAAAGCACGCAGAGCCGTTTCAGCCCCGGCACCCTGAGAGTTGATACCCTCAAGGAACTTAGGAAATAGCTCGGTGAATCCTCCCGGCTGACCCCACTTGTTTTTGAACACATCAGCGGTAACACCGGCAGTTTTGGCGAAATCATCAAGTGCCTCACCGCCGCTAGCAACAGCAGTGTTGATCTTAGAGAATACTCTCAAAACCACACCACGCGCCTGCTCAGGAGCAACACCTAGAGAAGCGAACGAACCGGCAAGACCGATAACTTCATCAGCGGTCAGACCGGCCTGAGCACCAGTCGCGGCAATCTGAGAAGTGATCGCAATAATTTCAGACTCAGTAGCAACCGAGTTGATACCCACGTTAAGAATAGAACTGGCAAGGTTTTCATATCGACCTTGTACATCAGGAAGAAGAGCATCCAGACGACCAAAAGCAGTCGCCGCAGCATCCGCCGACACATTAGTCGTTGCTGTGAACTTGGCTGTGGTGTCCGTGAATCGTTGTGTAGCATCTGTAGCAACACCAAGCTGACCCGCCATAGCCGCAATAGTGGTGATCTGCTCGTAAGAGATAGGAAGCGTCTGCGAAAGATTAATAAGATCATCTTTAAGATTGAGAGCGGCCTGCCCTGTTACGCCCGTTGTACGCTGAACTTCCGCAAAGTTCTTCTGCCATTGTACAGCCGTATTGACTGTGATAGCTGTAACCGCAGTAAGACCAGCACCCACAATAGCAAGACCCTGAGCTACATCGAAGACGGCGTAACGGAGCCTAGGAAGATTATCGCCATTGGCCTTGATAGCAGCAGTGAATTGTTGAACTCTAGTACGGTTATCAACAATAGCAGCACCGAAGGTGTGGTTGGCCTCTGTAACCTTACCGAAATTATCGCGCACTTTTTGAAGCTGAATCTGGTTGTGCACCATAGCTCGGTCAGCTATTTCAGTAGCCTTAGCCAAGGAAATATACTGACCTGCAAGGTTTCTCGGTTGTGAAAGCTTATCTGTAGCTCCGAGAGTTACAGAAGCTCCTGCAACAGTATTAGTCGAAAGACCATTAGCGCCAACCGTGCTAATCTTCTTGCCCTCGTTAACGCTGAGGACTTTGTAGTATTGTTTGGTAGCCTGTGTCAGACTATCAATTGAGGATTTTCCTCGTTTAACACCGGCAAAGGATTGCTCTAGCCGATCAAGGCCTTTAATGGTTTTGGTAAGGGTAGCCGATACTTCTCTAAGATTGGTATTGACCTGCGATAGAGCGTCAGCAGCCTTATTCAGCGACGGTGTACCGTTGACGGAAACATCAATGTCAATATCGGTATCAGCCATAGGTTATTCCTTGAATTTCTCGGATTCGGCTAGGTAGTATGCTTCCCTGCTGGGAATGTGTTCGTTAGGAACAGTAGTGACGAAGTGCTTCTCGCCCTTTGTGGGCTTGCGCTTGTTCTTGCGATTTGCCTCACGGTCCTGCTCGGTTTCAATCTCGGCGCATGAATAGCACACACGAGATTTAACTTCGAACACGACATTCTCGTCATCGCTGTGCCCCACCCAAATAGGAACACCACATTCGGGGCAGGTTTCGTCTTCCAGAATCTGAAAGGCAACAGCAAGTTTTTTGTCCGCTGTGGACCAACCATCAGAAGGTTGTCTATCTCTTAGCATCAGCACAGTGGGCGGGATGCTGAAATCCCTAGCCGCTTTGATAGCGGTTATATAGGCTCTATTCCCCGGCCATGTAAGAACGTCCGCTAAGAAATGAGGCATCGGTTGCCTGATCAAACAGGACACCGTTAAGGTTGACGTGGGCTACCTGACGAATGATTTTGGCATACTCTCCTTCGAGTAGGCCACCCTTTAGCTTCTCTACATATTCGGGAGTGACTTCTTCAGTGGCGAAATTACCCCCTGAATCTTTCACGCTGATAATAGTCTTGGCAACGAGTTCAAAATCTCGTGCTGATTCTTCCGGCAAGTTACTATAATCCTTCTTAGGATCGGTAAAGTGCTTCTTTGTAATAGCATCAACAATGTGCGGTGGCATTCCACGAAGACTAAAGTACAACGCGCTATCAGCTACTGTTTTGTCTAGCTGCTCAATTGCATACTGTATCAATTCAAGATTCTTGATATTAACGCCCGGCTCTTCGAACTCTTCATTACCGGCAACGGTGCGTTCAGATTTCTTAGCGCGCTTGGCCTGTTCCTGCTTAGCAAGACCGTCTTCGACTTCTTGACGACGAGCACGCAGCTTGATAAGCTCGTTCACTGCGTAAGCATTTGTATGAACGACCACTTCTTCCACCGGATAGGAAATGTCGGCAAGAAACTTCTCAAGACTGAATACGCCCGGCTTCTTGGCCTCTTCGACTGCACTATCACTCATATTTTCTCTCCATAAAAGACTAAATGGTGCGGGAGTATAGCACGCCCACACCACTTAGTATATATCAAATTATGAAGTTTACCAAATTGTTATTAAGTAACTGTTACTGTAACCGTTCCATCACCCGTAGCGGATGGATGAGTAATAGTAATCGTTGCTGATCCTGCCGCAATGGCTTCCACAACACCGTTGCTGTAAACAGCGGCGATA
>JGI11643J12802_10013556_pt1 | contig 44853 bp, 52 predicted proteins | sample IowConreferecore_FD_12802 | JGI IMG/M metagenome (IMG submission 12802)
CAACAAACCTGTAGCGCTGTTGGATCTGGAAGCGCGCTTGAAGGATACTTACCGGGACCTTGTAAGGCAAGGCCACGCCCCCACCCTTGAAGACTTATTGCAGCACCTGGACGACCGCAGACGACCAGCAAGCTTTAGCGTTGTTGCGTGGTGTGACGACTACATGAAAGGCCCGTATAGCTATGGCATGCGCAAGGCAGTACAAACACTTAAGACGAACATAACAAACTTTCAGCAGGGCCTAACATTTGACCGGTTAACTAAAGCGATGCTTAGGGCTTTTACAGAATACTTAACAGCGCAGGGGGTTGCAAACAATTCACAGCGCAAAAGGCTTACGTCGCTTATGAACGTTGCTAACCATGCTAACGTTTCTGTGCCCGACCTGTTCGCTTATAAGTTACCATACGCAACGCCCAACGCGTTTAAAGTGCGTCTGACCTGGCAGGAAGTTAAAGCGGTTATAGATACCCCGGCGCTGTCAGAATTTGAACAGCGCGCAAAGGGTGTGTTTTTGTTGGCATGCTTCAGCGGCTTGCGCGTGAGTGACATACTTACACTTCGTAAGGGTGAACTGCATACTTACCACTACTCACGCATTCAGACAAAATCTAAGAAGCCCGTACTGGTCACAGTGCACAAACATAACTTAGCGCTATTCAGGCAGTACATGACTTCCGACGTGCCCCACACACGGCAGCGATTAAGTGACGCACTCAAAGGGATATTGCAGCGTGCCGGGACCCTAACAATCGCTGGCCCTGTTCGGCAGCATTGGGCAATACTACGCGCAGGTAGGTATGCACCAAGCTTGCTGAAGTCGGTAACGAAGTACCAGCAAGTCGGCAACGTGTACAAAGAACTTACCGTGCCGAAGTATAAGGAAATTTCTTTCCACGCTGGCCGGCGCTTCTATGCACGTCTGCTTAATGATCTTGGATTGGATGAAGAAATAGTAAGGGACGAATTAGGCCACAGCTATAAGAACGTTACAGAACTTTACGCGGGGTCACAGGCTCACGTGCATAGAATCGCCCGCGTGCGTAAAGCGCTTGAGGGGCTTGAAGCGCGCATGTATCAGTTAAGCACGCTTCAAGCCTGAAACTGCTTAGAACGCTTAGGGCGCTTCCTAGATAGGTTGTAAGTGTTCTGAAGCCACGTATACCGCGCGTTGTATATTCTTTGCTGTTCTTCTTCCGTTTCTGCGTCCCTCTCCATGTCCATAGTAGCCGAAATATACTGTACTACGTTTTGCCAATTTTTACTTTTTTTCATCATAGTAAGTTAATCAATACTTTCAAAACGATACCGGCCCCGCTTAATCACAACGCGCACGCCGGGTATAACCCCGCGCTTGTTAACAACCTGCCAGCACCCTAAGTCGTCTACCAATTCAATAGTTGAACCCATGTAAAACGCTGTGATAACTTTCGTAATACCTTCAAGCGTGGGGGAACTTCCTAATAGTGTTGTTTTCATAGTAGTAAGTTTAAGGGTTTACCAGCAGCACCACACAAGGGCGGCAACTGCGGGCGCGAATAAAATAAGGTCAACGGGCGCAAAGCGAGTCTTAAGCAATTGTAGTAGTTTCATTTCGTTAGTGCTTTTAAGTTAATGCGGTCGTGTACTCCGCGTAAAAATTCTTTCCTTATTGCTGCGCCTGTCTGCGGCCACCACGTATTTAACCCGTGGCTAAACTTACGGTTCGGGTTCGCTATAGCAAGCTTCCAAGCTTTGACGTAAGACGCTACAGTGACGGTTTGGCGGGTAGCTTCTAAGTATATTGTTTTCATGCCTGTACAGTTAAGCGGTGCTTTGCGCAGTACATCTTTGCAGCGTCTTTCGTGTCAAACTGTAGGGCACCTGCACCGCAGCCGATACCGTCACCTAACTGCGCGGCGTAGCTGTTTTTACCTGTGCGAATAAACCAGCCGTTGCCAAGGTGGGGCACTTCGACTACTTCCACAACCTTAGCACCCTTCACAGGGGCAGCAGCCTTATACGCTGCGTACAGTTTGCGGTATTCGTCAGACGCTAAATATGCGTTACGTGAACCGTATACTTTAGTACCTTCTGCTATTTTCTGGTTCATTTCCTGCGCTGTCATATTCTTTGTTTGTTTATTTCCTATTGATACCCAAAGGTACAATAAAGTAACCGATTAAACCAAATATCTTTTCAAAAATATTTGTAGTATTTTTCTTGCGTAGTTTGTAGTAAGCCCCTACATTTACGGACATGGAAGCTACTACAATCGCAACAGCGCTAAAAGACATGATTGCGCAGGCCCTGGCCGCACAGGCCCCGGTGGACCTTGTACCCCTTCAGCAATTCTGTACCACTAAGGGCATTTCCCGCACCACCGTGTGGCGTGCAGCAAAGCGGGGGGAACTTCAGTTAACTTATATAGGGTCACGGGTTTTTATCAATCTTCAGCAATTTACTACACTTTAAATATGACCTGTACAGCAGACTACTTTAGACGCATGTGTATTGGCGAATTCGCAAACGGCGTACCGAAGCACAGGAACCCACCACCGCCCCCACCGGTCAACGCGGGCCGGTATGACTTCAGCAACCCGTTTCATAAAGAACGCTGGCCACTGTCAAGCACTGTAAGCGATTGCGTACCGCCCTGCATTGCCAAACCTTCACCGGGTCACTACATCCAATACGTGACCATGACAATTAAAACCTATAAAGGGCAATGAATAACGAAGACACTATAAGACAATTCACAGCACAGGGCTACCGTGTGGTGGTCTTAGGCGCCGGTGCAGGCCCGGAAGACTTCAAGCGCGAAGTAGCGCAGGCAGTGCAGCATGGACAAAAAACTGTACTGCTTGTAGACGACGAAAGCAACATAAGAGTCGAAGCCGGGCGAATAGTATTGGACTGTTTCACCCATACGGCATATACTAGACTTGATGCGTTTGACTTGGAAGACATTAAGCCTGTGCAGATAGTCAGCCCGTTGCGCATAGAAGAAGTTAAGCGCGAAGTACGCGACGACTACCAACGGCTGACCAAAGGCGAATACATGAAAGCTAAACAAGACTTCCGCTATCGTTCAAAACACTTCAAGAAACTTTAACAACTTAAATACTACAATTATGACAGCATTGAAAAAAGGCTATTTGTACTTAGTCACTAACAACGAAGACCAGGAAGCCCCCGGTGAAACTTTCCACTGCCACGAAGAAGGTACGTTAGTTGAATGTACCCAAGACAGCGTAGGGCAGGACGGTACAGCCGGGGACGTCGTGAGCGAAAGGGGCATGTCGCAAATCGTGTACCCTGAACACGTGGAAGAAATCGGGGAAATCTTTACGCCCGAAGAACTGGCCGAAGGTGTAAATGAATAATTCACTACAAAGCCCCTACAATTGTGGGGGCTTCTAAAGAAAAACCACTATGAAAACTACTACAATCGCTTGGCAATGCTTGCCGGAACAAGTAACGCCAAATTGCTATCGATTCTTCTGCGCGTTCCTGCGCCATAACCTATTTGACAATACAATCATACTTGACGTGGACGGGCAGGAATGCGCGCTACCAGTTAGTCAGGTAACGGTAGGTCTGGTAGACGGCAAACTATGCTGCGACATTAAAGAAAGGGTAGCCATTAACTTGAAATTGGTATGAAGGCAAAACTATTAAAATACTTTCGGCGGCGCTATGAAGTGAGGCCATCCAACCGACCCGGTTATAGGTTTGTGATATTCGACCACAAGCGTAAGACCGTGGCGTGGTGCAGAGATTCTTTTGAGGTTGCAAATCTGTGCGCATCTAGATTTATGGGTGCTATGGCAGCCATCGACCATGAATTAAGGCACATAAAAAGAGAGCGTATTTTACGGTATTACAAAGATGTTGCAGGTAGGAAAGGTTAACGGCGTGAAGAAAGCTACGCATATAGTGGTAAAGGATAACGACGGCGTGCAGTTTTTAATACCCCGTGACAAGGTTACGGCTTGGTATGAGTGGCGCGGGATAGCGCTAACAGGCCAGCACGCGGCAGGGTGGAACGCCCCCGCGTTTGCTTGCATGTGTATAGTATTTTCTGGCAAATCAAAATATAGGCACCTTGGTAAAAATCATTAAACCCCTTAGTGGCGGGTGCAGCGTTGAAGTCGTCAAATCGGGCGGCGTCGTTGCGTGTTCACTCATTGAACCGGAAACCATTAAACAAAAATAAATCATGAACGAGAAAGAAGTACAAAAGAAAATTGCAGCGCTTGTTAAAGAACGTACAGCGCTGAAGAAAGCCAACGACAAGGACACCGCCGCATTTGACAAGCTTAGTACAAAGATGAATGATGCGATGGACAAGGCGCATGCAAAGTACAACGCGAAGGTGTCAAAGATCAACGCAGCCATTGACAAGCTGGCCGCAAAGCTACCGCCACAGGTAGACTAAGAATTAGCCGGGGGTCGGTGTAAGATGGAAACGCACAGCGGTTGTAATACCAGCAGGCCCGTAGGTTCAATTCCTACACCCCGGCCAAAATAAATTTGTAGTTACGATAAACTTTACTACATTTGTTATATGGATTTAGCATTTGCAATAATTCTGGGGGTGTTCATTATCTACGCTTGCTTAAGTGTAGATCAGAAACCGCCTACAAATATTAACGGGGCATAAGACGGGCAGCGCTTTTGACGGACGCACGGCGTAAGGCAGGTAAGACGTAACCTATATAAAGTGGCGCGTACTTGTAGCGGTCAAAATACCCGGCAAAGTCCGGGACGAACCAAACCACCGCTACACCCCGACGTTTTCATAACCAACCGGGCAACGGTTAAAAGTTATCAAGGTTCTAAAACGCTGTACGCAGCCAATAGACGAAAAGATACTACCGACCCGGCCCGTAGGGGTTACCAATTAAACTACAATTATGGAAAACATCGACTACGACGCGGAGTTATTTGTACCGGATCATATACGCACCTACACTGGTAAGTACTTCAATGCGTTTGACCCCCTACCCGAACTTATCTGCATTGAAGACATAGCCCACGCGTTAAGCCAGCAGCCCCGCTACGCCGGACACCTTCCGCAATTCTATAGCGTCGCACAGCACAGCATATACGTTGCGCGCATACTTCCAAAGCCTTTGCGCCTGTGTGGTCTGCTACATGATGCAGCAGAAGCATACCTATGTGATATTCCAAGTCCCTATAAAAAACATATACCAGGCTATAAAGACGCGGAGTGGAACCTACTTGAAGTAATACTAAAAAAGTTTGGTATTTATAATACGTATTGGCAGAACGAAAACATAATAAAAGCCGCAGACATTCGCGCGCTAAAAATTGAGTGGGACGTATTAATGCAGGGACGCCCGAACTATGACAGCAAGTTTTTTGGGGGCGGTCCAATAGTTTCACAGCACGGTTTTATTGAAAGCCGTTTTTTGATTCGATTCAAACAGTATAGCGCATGAAAGATAAATTATTGTGCATCTTCTTTGAACTGTTCGGGGAACGCATAACTGACAAAACGTACCAAGGTGACGGGGAGTGGGACATACGCTACGGGTGGCGGCTTAAGTTTCGTGGCAGGTGGTATTACTACTTTTTTGAGTGACTAATTTTTAGTAACTTGCTACAATAATGGTAGATGACGAACTGTTAAAAAGTCTAGGGGGCGTAACGCTACGGGATATAAACCAAGCGCTTGCTAAGAAGTGCCTTATAGATTTCACTACCTGGACGTTCCCTAAATATATTGTAGAATGGTTTCACAAAGCACTAGCTGACAAGTTAGATAAGTTCCTAGAAGAAGACGGCGCGCGCCTTATGGTATTCATGCCACCGCAGCACGGAAAAAGTGAGTTGGTTAGCCGTCGTTTTCCTGCGCAGGCATTAGGCAAGCACCCGGACTACAATATTATCTTAGGTTCCTACAATCACGAATTTGCTAAGAAATTTTCCCGTGCTGTTCAGCGTACTATAGCATCTGAAGCATACCAAGAACTTTACCCCGATACAAAGTTAGACGGCATAGGCTGTCCCGCTGGAACCTACGAACGACAAGCGCACGCATTTGACATTCACAACGGAAAAGAAAAAACCGGTTCGTTTATGTCTGTAGGTGTAGGCACCGGTGCGACCGGTAACCCCTGCGACCTGTTAATACTTGACGACGTTATTAAGGATCGTACCGAAGCAGAAAGTAAAGCATACCGGGATAAGCTTTGGGATTGGTGGACAGACGCACTACAAACCCGTCTACATGATAATTCAAAAGTACTTATAACATTCACCCGGTGGCACGAAGACGACTTAGCAGGTAAGATACTTGCAGACGAAGGCCGCGTAGAAGACGGGGGCCGCTGGCACGTATTTGTATTGCCTGCGATTAAGGAAGACGACAGCAACCCGGAAGACCCCCGCGCAATTGGTGAAGCTTTGTACCCGTCAAAACACGGTCTGCCGAAGTTGCTCAAAATGAAAGACAGCAACCCCCGGACCTTTACAAGCTTGTACCAGCAGCGCCCCGCACCGATTGAAGGCGCGCTAATTAAGCGTGAATGGTTTGAGGTGTGGACGCCTGCCCAGGTGGTGCAGTTTATTGCCGGTCGGGACATTACAAAGCACTGTGTTATAGATACAGCGTTCACAACAAAGTCGCAAAATGACCCCTGCGCTTGTTTGACATTTTTCATACTTGACAACCTGTTAATAGTCGTAGACTTCTGGAAAGACCGTTTAGAAGCCCCCGACCTTATCAAAAAATTGCAGGTTCACAACGGAAGGCACGCACATGCTAAACGGTCTGTAATGTTCATAGAACCGAAAGCAAACGGCATAAGCATTGTACAACTACTTAAGCGCCTGAAGGATTCTTTAAACCGGCTTATAAACGTGCGCGAAGACTTCGTCCCCGACGTGGACAAAGTGACACGTGTAAACAGCATAATTGACATTCTGCAAACCGGGCGCGTCATACTACTTGCAGGCCCTTGGAATAATATGTTCCTGTCTGACCTGGCCGTCTTCCCTAATGGCAAAGACAAAGAAGCGGCTGACGTGCTTGTCATGGCTGTAGATAAACTAGAAAACCCTAACAAGCTTTCGGCAGTAGTTAAAATACGTACATCTATACCCCTAGTGTTGAACAATAATTAATCCCCCCCATCGTGATGGATCAAAAACCCTGTTATAGTGTCAATGAAGTTATAGTACTACTTGTAGAATGTTGTGGCTGGGAACTGTGCTTACTGCGATCCGTGCTAGTGGACGACTACAAAAAGGGTAGATACACCCTTAAGGACTTTAGTAACATGTGGATTTTAGTAGAAAGAAAAATACGCACAGGGCGCTTAGTTCGATAGTTTAGCGAAGTTTTCGGACATTCTGTCGCAAAACCTGTCACTTTTGTAGTTAATCCCGTATTAATCGTTATATTTGTAGCCTATCCACGTGGGATAGTCAATTAAGTAACAATTAAGCCCAAATTACGAAAGATGAAAACGATTAGCGCAAATGTGAAAGCCGAACTTTCAAGTAGCGAAATTTTAGAAGCACTTGTACGGAATTCCGACGCCAAACAGCTGCTATCTATGATCCTGGAAGATAGCCCTGACGCCCTGCAAAAGTTGCTAAAGAACAACCGGGAAGAAGTGTTTAAGGCTATTACCGGTTACCTGAGCGACAACCACAACCTAACTACGGACAAAGTTATTTACCAGAACGGTAAAATAATTGTAGAAGCCCGTAACGGCGCCGGGTTGCCTGTCGTGAAACAAGTTGCAGAACGTACCCGCGTAGCACCTGAAGGACACACGAAAGTAAACAAAGGTGTGTTTCAATCGCTGCGCGAATACTTAGACGACGAACGTAAAAACAAGCGCAAAGAAATACCTTTCGATGAAGTACTAAAGGATATGCAATTCTTTTTCCCGAAGCTGACCGCGCGCAGGTTGCAAATTTACCTACATGACAAAAGACAATTGAAAGGTGTAGACTATAAAGCCAAACGCGGGACCGTTATTTTGAAGTAAGCCCACTAAGGGGGACAGCGTGCCCCCTTTTTTATTTCTTAGAAAGTTACTACATTTACAGGCATGACGAACTACATACTACAGACGGGTGATCACCAGCAGGAAATACAATTTCCACAGGGTTACCACGATCTAACATACGGTCAGTTTCTACGGCTGCGCACAGAAAATACAAGCGACATAGGGCACTTGCTGGAAATACTTACAGGTGTACCGCGTGCAATATGGATGAAACTACCCGTAGCGGAAGCCAGTAAGGTTACAAGTTTTTTACAGTGGATTATTGACAGCCTTATTAAGTGGGATGAACTACCCATACCGGAAACGCTGCACTACAAAGGGCAAGACTACAACATACCAAAAGACTTAGGGCTTGAAACATTCGGGCAAAAAATTGTTCTCGAAAGTCACATAGCGGGGGTAGTGGGACAAATGTTAAAACCTGCACCGAAGCCTGGCCCCGCTCCTACCCCGGTAGGTGTTATGCAAGCCGCGCAACGGCAGGCACAGACGCAGCTAGCCGCAGTTATTCCGTACATAGTAGCTACCTACATGCAGCCGCGCGTAACCGGCAAACCATTTGACGAACAGGAAATACAACCTGTAGAACTTGAAATACTTAACTGCCGGGCATTGGAGGTGTACCCAATAGGAAATTTTTTTATCAGGACTTTGCTAGGATCACTAGCACCTGGGCGCAAACCTTCACCGCTGATACGGCAAGATCTAAGAGCCGCGAACTACAAGAAAAAGCAGGTATCAAAGAAGTCGAAAAAGAAGCGGGGTATTTCCTAACGATCTACAGCCTTGCAGAAGGCAAGCCCTGGAATTATGAAAAAGTATTGCTTACACCCTTCTACGATATTTTGGCAACGCTGAAGCTACAGAGACAACTTGCACGTGTGCAGGAAAAAGTAAGCCAATACATTCACGACGAACTAAATAAGAAAAAATAATATGCTTGTAGAAACAATTATAAAAGATTCGTGTACGTGGCTTAACCCCGCGCCTGAATTCTTTTTGGCTTCGCTTGATTGGTTCAACGATGAAGCCGACGCGCAGGAAGTTTGGCCCGTATGTCTTATGGAGAACGTCACACCGGGTAAACCGGTTGTAACCACGCAGGGTGTTACTGAAGCTACTTATGACGTTACGTTATTCTTTCTGCACAACTACCCGGCTAATGACGGCGAAGACTTAAGCCACAACCCCCAGATAGGAAGCCCCCGGCATACGGCTGTGGACACTATGCGGCGTTTGGCAGACGACTTGTTACAGGTTATGGTAAAAGATTCACGTATCTACAAATCGTCAGATGACATACAACGACCGGAAACACGCGCAGTATATAACTTCATGGACATGAACTTAGACGGTGTGCAACTTACTTTCAGCTTACGCATTCGCACCGTAGCGGCATGCTTTGACAAACATAGTGGCCCACTTGTAATTGAGTAGAATTATTACTACATTTGTTCTTCCACAGTACGTAGTTTTCTTTGTAGTTTTTCCTTTCCAGTTAAAGCCCCCTTAATCCGGGGCTTTTTCTTTTACTACAAAATGTGTACCTTTGCCTACATGACCAACCGCGAAGTAATAGGTAATTTTTTAGAGCGGCGCAAGCAAGCTATTATAGCCCGGATTAACCAAGCGTCTGGAAGAACTGCCCGGCGCATACACTGGAACGCTGACCAGATAAGCGGTACACTATACGGCCCTGCCTACATTGGAGCGCTTGAAGATGGACGCGGGCCAACGAAGGTACACACACCAAGCAATCCCACACTACGCGAAGCCATCGAAGAATGGCTACAGTACGCAGCAATACGACCGCGCCCCGGACAAACCCGGCGCGACTTAGCGTATGCCATAGCAGCAAGCATACACGCAAAGGGCACAAGACTTTTTCAACGCGGTGGCAAATCTGGCGTGTTGAGTGAAACAATTACTGAACGTTCCTTTGATGAACTGTTAGATCAACTTGCAGACATTAACAGCGTAACGGTTTCTACTGAAGTGGTCAACAAATTTAAGTTAGAACTTAAAAAGAATGGTTAACACAGCGCTACAAATTATAGAGGGCTACGGCAAACTTGCCGGGCAGGAGTTAGGTCTACTGAAGAAAGACCCCAAAGGCGCGGAGCGGTTTGCAAAGTGTGTAGCCTGCCCGTTCTTGAAGGGCAACAAATGTACACTTTGTAGCTGTCACATGCCCGCAAAAGTATTAGTAACAAACGCATATTGTCCAAAAGGATTATGGCAGTAACAATAACACAACGACCCACGCGAACAAATGAACACCTTACAAGCAGGTGGACGGCTGCGCACAACCCGCTAATATATAAGTTTCAGCGTCGGGACTGTAGCATACTTTCAGTAACAGAATTTCCTAGCCAAAACCAACTACGGTTAATAGTAGACGACGACACAGGTATTGAAGTTGGCTTAACCCTGTATATGAACACAGGCAAATACAAGGGTGCGGTAATGGTGGACGCTGTTATAGACAATGCCGTGTGGGTATCCGGTTTGGCGCTGAACGGAAACGACGGCGCGGGCTATTTGAATTTTACACGCAGGAACTACAAAATAGAAATAAAGATATATGAAAGCGGTAGTAACCGTCTGCTTGGTAGTACTTCGTGTATACCGTTCAACACCGGTACAGGCAGTAAAGATTTGGGCGTTTACGTGGCTGCGTACCTTAAACTCCTTAATGCTTTCCCTTATAGCGTAGTAAATAAACGTGATGTTAACGCGTCTATAAAATTCTACATTACCTTTCAGGAAGTTTGGACGGGTGGAAGTACTGCCCTGCAAACTGACGCAGCTAACCCTATCTTTGCAGTAAACGCAGCTAAACAGATAGGTGACGTTAACGGGCAGAACATGTCAGAATATGTACTACTGTACCCTAGCACCCGCGTCGCAAAATTCTTAACGAAGTTTCGCCGCCCGGTGTACTTCCGTGGTCAGCCGTTTTCTATTGGCTTCATTCACTCCGAATTATTAGGCGTGGAACTGTCAAAGGTTGAAACCCGCCTAAACATTAACAAAAGTATTTTAGATGAAGACGTAGCAGCCCTGGACGTTGAACAGGCCGAAAGCGTAAACAATCTTATGCTAAACGATGAATACACGGACGCGGTTAAATTTGTGAAGCTTAAAATAATGTCAGGTAGTCCGGTAGATGTTATGTACACCTACCCAGGCTATGTAAACGAAGGCTACGTAGCACAACTTTAAAACTTTATCAGTATGTCGTTTATAGACAAACGTCTCTTAAATTCCAATGAACGCTGTCAAAATTGGGTAACTATAGCAGCGACTACGTACATGTCTGTAGTGAATACAAGCGCGGGTTATTTTCGCGTTTATAGTTCTGTGAACGGTGGGCCAGTAACGCAGATAAAAGAAGCTACAACAAATCAACGGGCCTACTACCTGTTTAAGATTGCAAACACATTGTACGCGGGTTACTACGTTACAAACCTTAACAGCTTCAAAGTAGACCGTTTTACCGGTGGCACAAGTTGGGTACAAGACGGTTTTCTGAATGGTGCGGCTGAAGTGGTGCAGGCCCGTGAACACAGTGGTAACGTATACTTATTACTCACGGGTTACTTCGGCAGTACGACCAACGGCCAAACGTGGTTAGCACAGTACGGCACCGGCGGCGGTGGCCTTGGTATTTCAAACTTTACCATACTGAAACAAACTACCGGTAGGGTTATGCGCAGCTTTTGCATTCACCCAACCACAGGTGTATTTTATATAGCTGACCAGGACGCAGGTGTAGGGGTGGGCAACATGTCTATTTATTCTAAGGACGGTGGCGTGGAAGAAACGCTAATAAGCTGGGGCGCCGCAGTGTCCCCGCTTGACATTAACTTAGTAGGCGGTACGCTATACTTGTTACGCTATCCGGGCGTAGGTGGCTTTCATGTTTTCAGCAACCTGTCCGACCTAACCGCGCTGGCTACGGAAAACGTTATAGACAGCACAACTATTGCGAATAGTTCGGGTGATTTCTTCCGGGCTGTGCGTTCTACTGTGCTGCACGACCTGCTTATAGTGTCTTACACAAAGTCCGGTAATTTATACGGTTCTTTCAGCTATGACACAACAACGGACACGTTAGAAGTTTTAGCTGACTACCCTAACGGTACAATGTCACACGCGGAGTATGGACACTTCGCTGTTGAAGGGGACAATGCAATTTTGGGCGTTATGGGCAAGTTCATTGAACTATATCACCAGGCCCCCGACGACCCGGAACCCCCGGTAGAACCCCCGGCACCGTCGGAAGACCTGACAGAAGAAATACTAATAGAAGTTCGGCCAGCCCCTTGCAACCCGGTTACGCTGTGCTGGCTGAATTCACTTGGCGTCTATGAAACTTGGTGCTTTGAAGACCTACACGGCGTTTTTGAAAATGAAATAAAAACCAAGATTGAAGCAGAGTATGAACGCTACGTAGAAGACTTGGAAACAGATACGAACACTACCGGCATAACTTCAAAGACTGTGCAGCGTTCGTTAAAGCTTGGCGCGGACAACATAGACGCAGACGTATACACCGGACTTTTAGATTTATTCACGTCCCCGGCGGTGTTCCTAATGGTTAGCGCTGACCCGGTAACGTGGCAAAGCGTGCGCGTTAGTCCAGGGTCCACACGCTATAGCGAATACGACCGCGCGTTAGAAATTACAATAGAACTTCCTAACATGTTTGTGCAGCGTTCATGAAAGACACACAAGTATATATTAATGATGAACTTATAGACTTGGTACCCGGCCAAGCTATTGCAATGACATACCAGCTTAGTGATATTGGCGATCTAAAGAACCAACGGGCAAACTTCAGCAACGTGTTTAAGGCTGCACGATCTAAAGAGAATGAAAGAAAGTTAGGCTTTGTTAGTGACCTGAACAGCACTGACAAACGCCCCTACCGCTTGCTACCTGCGCGCATAATCATAGACGGGGAAGACGTTGTAACTAACGGTTACGCTACCATAAAAGAAGTAGACAAGTACTACCACATACTCGTTTATTCCGGCCTACTTGATTTATACGAACGGATTGGTGACAGGAAGTTAAGCGACTTAGATCTAAGCGAATTTGACCACGTGTTTAATACTACTACGATGCAAACTTTATTTACTGCATCTAGTGGTATCTGCTACCCACTTATAGACTACGGCCATTTAATTATGAACCGCTGCACAACTGACTACATGCGGTTTAGCATATACGTACATGAAATATACGAACGAATCTTAACCGGCGCAGGGTTTGAGTTTTCCGGCAACTTCTTTGACCACCCGCACTACTCTAAGCTTTTGCTACCCTTCGTTAATGAAAAAATGACGAACAAAGCCGCAGCAGAAGCGGGCGACTTTGAAGCCACTACGGAAAACTACCCGGTAACAAATACAAACATATTTACAACTGTGGGGGGCTTCACTGTAATTGCTGGTAATGTCGGGGGCTGTTTCGCTGGCAACGTTTATACGGTGGGTGCTTACGCTGTCCGGGGTAAGTTCAATTTTGACGGTCAGATATTGGGTAATGCGCAAAAGACCGCCTTGCGTTTAGTATCTTCCACCAAAGGCATTATAGCGTATGCAAAGCAGGAAATTACCGGCGGCGGTATCAGCGCAAAGCTTACGGTGCCTAACATTGACTACCAGGCCGGCGAAGTTATAACCCTGCAAGTACAGCATAATAATGCGGCAGGCGTTACCGTGTCAGGTACGTTTAAATTTGTTCAGGACATAGTAGTACCCTTCAATGGTTTCTTGCCTGTGGCTGAAAATATGCCCAACATGAAGCAGAAGGATTTTATAAAAGCCATTGCACAAATTTACGGCCTTATCTATGACATAGATTTAGAAACGTCTAAAGTGCGTGTGCGTTTCTTTGATGACATAATAACTAACAAAGCAGCGGCAAAGGATTGGTCCACAAAGTTGGATTTGTCCATACAAGATAAAAAAACTTTTACCCTTGACTTCGCGCAGGTTAATAAGTTTGCCTACAACAACGGTACAGAGCCTGACGAAGAAGATAGCGAGACAGTAGCAGCAGCGGGTAACGTTCCGTACAGTTTAGGGCGTGGGGTTATATTGTCAGACAACCACACAGCACCACAGGACAAAGACGCGGTAAGTTTACCATTTGCTGCTACTGAAGAAATAGAAAACACAGACGTTTTAGGCTTCGGCGAAGCTCTCACGGTCCCGCGAATAAAAATGTTTACGCCTACTAACGTAGTTACCGAACTTACAGGCGAAGGCGGCGTTAATGACACACCCACTCCGTTCTACCTAAACTCAAGACTGTACGGCGCACCCCCCGTCTACAGCACTGTAAAAATATACGGCGGTACGAAGCGCGTAAAATACAACGGCGCGGTTTGGGAATGGCAAAGCAGTGAAAGCACAAGTAACAAAGAACCCGGCGTAGCATTGGACAACGGCGACAACGGGACTAATTATGCGGGGCTACCCTACTGGCTACCCATTGACATAGAACAGGCTTACATACTTAAGCAAAGTATAAAAGTAAAGCCACGTTTACTACTCGCAACGGGCCGGGAAGAACAGATAATACTTCAATCTGAACAACACGCGGCCTTATCAGATATTGTAACTATACCTACATTTGCGGGGCTTGACTTTGAAACGCGTATCGCCGAAAATTACAAGGTAGTACAAGACACAGCCAACGATACAAAGTGTGTAAGGGCCTACTTCACATTGACCCCGGAAGACATTAAAACGTTAGATCACTTACTACCTGTCTACGTAGGTTACTACGCGAATTTTTTCTATATTAGTAGGATTGATAAGTACCAACAGGACCAAAGCACAGCCGTAGAACTTGTAAAGATTTAACCCAATGGCAAAAAAAGAAACCATCTTAATACGCTTAGATATTGATGAATCAGAAGCGAAGAAAAAGATAATAGAAAACACTACGGCTATTCGTAACTACGCCACGCAAAACCGTGAACTTGCAAAGTCTTTGAAGGCTGGCAAGATAACGGAAGACGACTACACCAAAGCATTGTTAGCTAACAAGTCGGCTGTAGAAAGTTTGAAGTCTGAAAACAAACAGCTAGAACTTTCTATGAAAGCGTCTGAAAATTCGGTCGAAGGACTACGCGCAAAAATTGCCTTACTTACTAAACAAGCTAACCAGCTTGACATGGGCAGTGACAAATACCGCAAAGCACAGGCTGAACTAAAAAAGCTTAATGATGAACTTATAAACATCGGTGAAGACCGTAGCGACTTTCGTGCTAACGTTGGTAACTACGGTTCCGCTGTTAAGGGTTTTGAAAATAGAATTGAAGAACTAAAAAGCAAGCTTAACACGCTTGACCTTAACACCAAAGAGTATAAAGAAACACGCGACGAAATAGCGAAGGTAACGGGGGAACTTCAGAACCTGCAAAACGGTGTTAGCGGGATTGAAGGAAAGCTAAACGACTTCGGTAATAAACTTACAGGCATTTCTTCCGGCTTTGGTAACTTAGGTACTTCACTTAAAGCCGCCTTTGGTCCCGCTGCTATCGTTGGCGGTGTTGCACTTGCTACAGGTGCGCTTATAAGTTTGAAGATGGAATTAGACGCCACACGTGAACAGGTTAATCTATTGACCGGTGCGACGGGTGACGCGTTAGACGAAATAACGGCTAAGGTATCTGCCACCGCGTCTACATTTGATAAGGACTTTAACGAAACATTGTTAACGGCGAACACAGTAGCCGCACAATTTGGTATAGGTATACAGGAAGCTACAGACCTTATACAAAAAGGTTTTGTCAATGGTGCTGACGCGTCGGGTAATTTCCTTGCAGACCTTACGGAATTTTCCCCACAGTTCAACGCTATTGGTCTAAGTGCAGACCAGGCCATAGCGATTATGTCGCAGCAACCGGAAAGCGGCGTATTTTCTAACAAGGGTATAGACGCAATTAAGGAAGCCGGTATACGTCTTAAGGAAATGCCACAGTCAGCCAAGGACGCACTAGACGCTATTGGTTTGTCTTCGTCCGGCATACAGAAGCAAATACAAGATGGAACTATAACAACTTTCGACGCAATACAACAGGTAAGCGGTAAGCTTGCAGAACTTCCAGCCACTTCACAAGCAAGCGCGCAAGCAGTGGCCGACATATTCGGCAGCGCAGGGCAAGACGCGGGGTTACAATACTTAACCACGCTGAAAGAGATTGAAACAAACTTAGACACGCTCACAGACGGCGCAGGCGACTTTGCAAAAGCTAACCTGCAAATAGTGGACGCGCAGGAACGTATTAACATGCTGTTTAACCAAGTGCTTGGTGGTGGTGGTAATATGTTCAATGAACTTAAAGGCATGGCCTTGGACTTCGTGGCGAACGCTTTAGAGTTTATTGTAAACGGCACTATAGAAATTATTAATTGGTTCCGCAACCTGTACAACGAAAGTTTACTTTTTAGGGGTTCTATTCAAGCCATCAAAGTAAATTTTGAAAACACGTGGACAGCAATTAAATTTATTTTTAACCAGTTCGTAGACCAACTGAAGAACGCGGGCGCGCTTATACAAGCAATATTTACGGGCAACTTTTCTGCTATTCCTGACTTACTACAAAACGCCTTTGAAGGTGCCGTAGACAACGTTAAAGAATTCGGCAAAGAAGTAGCCGGAAACTACAAAGACGCCATAGCCGAAACGTTGAACCCTGCGGAAATTCTTAAGCCTATTAAACTTACTACAGACGAAGCAGTAACCGCGTTCTACGGTGCTGGCCTTGCTTCCGGTGCTGCGTTCAACGAAGGTGTTAAAATGACGCGGGCAGAATACTTAAAAGACCAACAGGCGTTTTTGCAGTCACAGCTATTACTAACCGAAAAGAACAGTCAGGAACAACTAGACATAAAGTTGCGTCTAATCGAAATAGAACGGGACATAGAATTAGAGGCCGAAGGTTTAACGGCAAATCAAAAACTACTAATTCAAACCGAAGCATTCGTAGCACAGCAGGAAGCGCAACACGAACACTATGAAGCTTTGAAAGCACAGAAGGCCGCACAACTTGCTGAAGAAATTGCAGCTATTGAAGACGGCGAACTGCGTAAAAGTTTAGCGCTTCAACTTCAGTTTTTGCAGCGCGAAATAGACGAACAGACTTTTAATGAAAATCTATTTGCCATTCGTGAAGAAGCCTTGGAACTGGAAATAGAACAACTTGAAGAAGGCACGTTAGCGAAGATGGAAAAAGAAGTTGAGTTAGCAGAACTTCGCGCCGAACGTATTAACGAAGCTAAGGCAAAAGAAATAGAAACTAGCAACGCCCTACGCGAGACTGAAATAGCAAACGACGAAGCGCGCTTAAACAGCGCAGGGGCTTTGGCGGCGGGCTTGCAGGCTGTAGCCGGCGAACACACCGTAGCAGCCAAAATAGCTGCGGGCATTTCTAAGGGTGTAACGCTTGGACAAATGACTATGGACCTGCAACAAGAATTAGCAGCCAACGCCCTGGCAGGCGCAAAAATTTCTGCAATGGCACCGCCTGCGACCGTGCCCGCAGGTGTAACGTATACCACAACGCGTAACATAATGGCAGGCGTGAGATTCGGCGCGGGCGTTGCTAAAGTGGGGACTTCTATGTTTGAACACGGCGGGCAAGCCTTCGCAGATAACTTAGCCTTCAGCGGTGGACACATGCCGCGCTACGGGGGTATGATAAGCGGGCTACCACACGGCCAAGGGGGTGTTAAATTTTCTATGGGCGGTTCCCGTATTGGTGAAGCTGACGGGCGCAAGGGCGAAGCGTACATAGTGAATACGCGCAAAAGTCCTACGCTCAAAGCTTTGGCTTCTGCTATTAACGTCGCGGGCGGTGGTAGAAGTTTCTTTAACATGGGCGGTGTGGCGCACTTTGCAAACGGTGGTGTAGCTTCCGGTGTTAACGCGGGGTCACTACTTCCCCCACCTGCCACAGACTTTGCAGCGATCTTAGAAAACCTACCAACCCCTGTGGTATTGGTGGACGACATAGTAAATGGAACTAATAGAAAAATTGAAGTAGAAAACGGTGCAATACTCTAAAGTACAAATCATTAATAAGCTGCAAGCGCTTGGCTTTACCGCGTGGCTGTATAAGCTTGGCGTAGTGAATAGTAAAATACTTTCCTATGCTAACGCTTACAACCACCTGGACACGCTGAAGAAGACCGGGTACACTCACGCCGAAGCTGTCAAACTAACCGCGACAAAGTTTAAACTAACGCGGCGCACGATCTACCGGGTTGTTACGGAAATGGAATGTCAGGTAGACGCCCCTAAATATTTGGACAATCTAGTGTCCAAAAATCCCCATTAAGTTACTACAAACGCAGTACCTTTGTTACTACAATATGAAGGAACTGCATTTATACCTTTACGGTGAAATTGCCGCTGACGCAGGCGACCCCCGCGCGTGGGGTGGCCCTCAAATCTTTGGCACTAATTGGCTTGTTTCAAATTTGAATTCAAGACCTGAAGCCGAAGCAATCGTAATGCATATTAACAGCCCCGGTGGTGACGTGGTAGAAGGTTTTGCCATGCACGACATTTTAGTTAACAGTGGTAAGAAAATTACTACAGTTGTCGAAGGTCGCGCGGCAAGTATCGCTACCGTTGTAGCACTGGCAGGGTCTGTTAGAAAAATTACGAAAAATTCCACCTTCCTTATCCACAACCCGTGGCAAGATGGTTACATCGGTGACGCTGACCACTTCCGCGCTGTAGCGGAGGGGCTGGAAACAGTCGAACAGGTTATAGCTGCCTTTTATAACGAAAAGACCGGGCAAAGTGTAGACCAACTGTTGGCCTACATGAAGGAAGAAAAAGAATTTAGGGCCGACGAAGCGCAAGCCCTTGGCTTCTTCACTGAAGTTATAGAAACAGTTTCCGCAAAAGCATACGTAACCAATATAAACGATATGAGTAAAACACTAATTGACCGCCTTAACGCAGCAAAGAAAGCTTTTGTAGGCGCGATTAAAAACGCGGACTTCGCCACAGCTGACGGGCAAACGTTGACCGTAGAAACCGCAGGCACAGAACCCGCCGAAGGTGACAGCGTGAGCATTGCCGGGCAACCCGCGCCGGATGGTGACTACAAGTTAGCAGACGGCAAAACCGTTACGGTAGCAGGTGGAAAAATCACAGCCGTGAAACCCGCTGAACAGCCCGCAGCCGCAGCACCCCCGGCCCCTGCAAATGCTGACAACGCACAAGTACTTAACACCGTAGTTGAGACAGTTGCTACACTGGCAAACACAGTGAAGGACCTACAAACTACTGTACAAGGAATTCAGAACAGCCAAACGCAAAACGCTACAGCGTTGGAAACTGTAGCCGATTCGTTGACCCTTATCGGTACTACAATGCAGTCTGAAGGCTTCAAGAAAGTTTTGAACCGTAACAAGTTCAACGAAGATGGCAACCGCACACCGAAGAACGCCGACGAACAAAAAGCGTCTGCAATTGAGGCCGCGCGTAAGAAGGCCGGACTGAAGAAGCCAGGCGAAAAACTGCACATTAAGAAAGACGGGGAAGAATAAACTAACGCAGGAACTACACGTACAAGGAACCTGAAAAAATTTAAACACGAATCTAACGTAAAAAGACAATGGCATTAACCATTAACCCGAAAATAACTTTCAACGGCAAAGAAGCCACAGAAGGAATTTTGGAACCCGCGTTCCAGCGTCCCGAAATGCGGCGCATTATGGACATTCGCGAGAACATCAAAGCGAAAGAACAAATTGCGTTCATGGGTCGAATCGACAAGGTGACCAAGAAAGACGGCGGCGCCGGAACCGGAAAACAAAACAGGACACTACAAATGTCCGAAAAGTTTTGGGACCCTGAGAAAATGAAAATTTGGATAGCCCTAAATGAAGACGACTTGGAAGACACGTTCTTCGTATGGCTGACCAAGAACGGCGTAGACCGCCGGAACATTGAAGACCTTACCGAATTTTACCAGCAGTGGGTACTTGAAGTATTTGCTGACGCCGCGCAGTCCGACGCGCTACGCATTGCTTGGTTCGGTGACAAGGCCGTGAAAAATGTAGCGGATGGTGGTGTACTTGCAGCAGGTGCAAGCGTTGGTGACTACGATCAAATTAACGGTTTTTGGAAGCAAATTTTCGCAGCCGTGACCGCAGGCCAAACACCAAAAATTGACATTGCTAAGAACGCTGAAGCAGGCTTTGCAGCACAGTTGGCACTTGGTGACACTGACGCATACAACACCTACCGCCAAATGGTTAACGCGGCAGACCCGCGCCTTCGTCAAGCACCTGACAAAATTCTACTTGTAACTGAAACGCTTATGCAGAACCGCATAGACGAAAAAGAAAGCAAGTTCCCCAACGTCTTTGAAATGATCAAGCGTCAAGACGAAGCCTTTAATGATGACGTTTACCGGAAGGTGCCTATTATCAGTATGGATGCAGTTTGGGACCGTTACATACAATCCGACTTTAGCAACGGTGTAAAATATGACCTGCCACACCGGGCCGTACTTACTACAGTGTCCAACCTTGTAGCAGGCTTCGACAGCGCCGGGGGCATTGATGACTTCAGAACTTACTTCGACGAAGAAAGTGAAACTGTCAACTTCAAAGGCTTGTATAAGTTTGACGCGAAGCACATGCAGGAATTTATGACTGTAGCCGCCTACTAAAAAAGTAATTCACCGTCGGGGTCGCTAACAACGGCCCCGACATAAAGAAAAAATAACATGCCTATTTGTGCAACAATTTCAAGTGGCTTTGTACTTAGCTGTACTGAACCGCTAATACCAGGAACCGAAGACGACATTCTGTTAGTTAACAAGTCAGATATTTCGGGCTATACCGTAGACGCTACTAACCCCATGCTTGTTACTGATATTGCCCTGAAGGTTGGCAAACAGTTCTTCAAGTTTGAGGGACAGAATATGTCAGTAGAACCGAAAAGCCGTTTAGTGCTTACACGCTATAGCCGTCTTTACGAACACGAAGCCCGCTTTAAAATTTTTGCCAACACACCTGAAGCAAAACTACAGGTTGATAAGATCATCAAAGGCGAAGTAGTCGCCCTTATCAAATCAAAAGGTGGAAGTTGGGAACTGTTTGGTAAAGATATCGGGTTGAAGGTTACTGAAATGGAACGCGACCCGAACAACACTGACACGGGCGGCGCGTATGATCTTCTTTTGAAGACACCGGACACCGCAGCAAAAGAAACCTTCTTACCGTCTACGTTCTTCGTAACAGACGCAGCCGCAACCGAAACAGCTATCACGGCGCTACTGGCACCCGCAGTTTAAAACACTACAAGCCACCTACAAAACGGGTGGCTTGTTTGCTTTTGTAGGTAGTACTCAATACCTTTGTAGAAACCAAAATAAAAATTATGGCAAAACGTTATTCCTTACCCGACGGGCAAAGCTACAGGCCCTTTGGTATTGGTGAAGTCTACACCAACGACAACATAGACGACGAAAAAGTAGAAAGACTTTTGAAGGCAAACCCCGACGCGCGCAAAGTGTTCATCGACGCTGAAGCCAAGCCCGCTGAAGATCCTAAACCCAGCGACCTGGATGCGCTTACTAAAAAAGAACTGCATGCGAAGTATGCGGAACTTACAGGCAAATCCGCAGACGAAAAACTGAACAAAGCTGAACTTGTAGAACTTGTGCAGTACGAAATTGACGCCGCCGCCCTGCTAGGTTAAACCGTTCTTTTTTAGTAACTTTAGGGGGTCAAACGCCCCCTTTTTTTATTACTACATTATGCAAAGAGTATTTCTAAGCAACCCCCTTAAACGTAGACTTCCTTATAGGGAAAACACTGTTGAGGGCATTTTGCTTTATGGCAAAGACAACCTTTACCCGCAGCGTATGGCCGAACTACTGAACCGTTCAGGCACGGGCAAGTCTTGCGTAAAGCTTTTTGCAAAATTCATACGCGGGGCGGGCTTCAAAGATGCAACGCTAAACGACAACATCATAAACGTCCACGGACAAACTGCTAAAGAATTACTACGCGAAGCTGTGCAGGACTACCGTACACACTACGGGTTTGCTATCCATGTAGACTACAATGCGTTCTTACAACCTGTAAACCCTACGGTAGTAAAGTTCGAATACTGCCGCCTGGGCTTGCCTGACGAAACAGGACACATAACAAAAATTGTAGTTAGTGACGACTGGGCACAGGAAAAAAATAAGACCGTGCGCAAGCGTCAACGCGTAGACGTGTACAACCCTGACCCCGCAGCAGTGCTAAAACAAATTGAACGCGCCGGCGGTCTTCAGGACTACAAAGGGCAAATACTTTACGTCACTGAAAACGTGAACCAATACCCTGCCGTAACATTTGACGAAGTAGTAGCTGACGTGGAAACAGACGCACAAATATCTGTCTTCCGTGAAACGTCAGTAACATCTAAATTTATGGCTGACCATATTTTAGAATATCCCGGCGAATTTGAAACCGATACAGAACGCGCAAAGATGGAAGAAACCTTAGGACAGTTTCAAGGCGTAGACAAAGCCGGGCGTATCATGCTTATGGAGAACCCAAACGCTGCGGACAAGCCTATTAAGCTACACAAAGTAGACGTGCAGAATAATGACAAGCTTTTTGAGTGGACAGACAACAGCGCACAGACCAAGATACGCAAGAACTACACACAGCCCGCAATACTTGTAGGTGACCTAATTCCGGGCCGTCTTGGAAATACTACAGAAATTGAAAACAGCGTAAACTTTTACAACATGTTTACGCATGACGACCGCGACTTAGTAGCCACGGCATTTAAGAAAGTATTAACGCTTATACCAGGCGTCACCGCTACGGACTGTGATATACAGCCTTTGTCATGGCAAATGTTCCTACAATCTTTGGGCGTTGCAGTTACTACACCTGACGGGCAACCAGTAGCAGCCGAACAGGGCAGCGGTACAAAATTAACTATTGGCGAACTTAACAAAGTCATAAACATAGCTGCCAAGTTTAAGAACGGAAAAATAACTGAGGCTGAAGCGCTTGTAGTTCTGAAGGGCTACGGCTTGGCTGAAGATGAAGCGAAAGTATTTTTAGCCGACGCAGCAGACGGCAGCTTAGACGGTAACGTAGACTAATGGAAAAATTAATAACAGTTGAAGACATTAGGGCAGTACGACAAATCGCGTCGAACATAGATGACGTGGCAAGCGTTGACCCGTACATAATTGAAGCGCAAAACGTTGACCTACGCAAATTACTAGGTATCAAATTTTTTAATTTGTGGCTGAAAGAACTTGCATTAGAACTTGTACCCGTTCGCGCGTCTAACATTCTGTCAGGGTGCGTCTATGAAGTGGACGACATAGAAATAAATTTCCCCGGTATAAAACCGCTTATAGCTTACTACGCTTATGCCCGCACAATTCCAAACCTTGGCAAGCGTGTTACGCGCTTCGGCGCAGTTAAGAAAGTTTCAAACTTTTCGGAACACTTGGAAGCATCGGAAATTTCTGCAATGATTATTGAAGCAAAGAGTAACGCAAAAGTTTATGAAGAAGATCTACTTTATTTTCTAAGCAATAACAAAGACATTTATCCGGAATTTTTTAACCTACCGGGCAAGGGGTCGGTACAGCCTGCAATACGCATAACAGCCGTAGGGGGCGGTCGTCCTTCCTATGAGTAATTTATCTGACCTGTTACTACGCGAAGTAGTAGACGCCAACTACCAAACCAAGGGGGCTACGCTTACTTTTGCCGAAGTGGATAATAACTTCATCCTACTGGCTAGCTTCATACGTGACAACGTAACAGCGGCCAACCCCGGTGGTATTGAACCCTACGTAGGAAGTGAAGAATATAGTAACGGTAACTTTGTAACGTTCAATAGCAACCTGTGGCAGTACATATACCCCACCCCGTCAACGGGCAATGCGCCTTCCACGGAATCAGTATTTTGGGCACTGCGCAGTGCGGGCGTTTTATCTCACGCACAGAACACAGACACGCACACGGTTAAGAATCGTTTTGGTATTGGTGACGCTACTAGCACTTCACATAAGGAAATATTTGCGCGGAACGGTAGCGCTGTAGGACAGGAACCACGGATACGGTACAACAAAGATACCGGCGTTTGGGAAGTCTCAAATAATGGTACAGACTTTAACCCGTTCTTAAGTACAGGCTATGTTAACACAGGCATAAACGTAGGCGGTGAAATTGATCTAAACTTTGCCGGAATGCCGGAAAGAATATTTCAAACCGCTGCGCCTATCGCTACCGATATTGGTATTGATATTTCAAACTTTGCCAACGCCACTAAAGGCACTTGGATCTTTACAATTGCGAATCTTGCCATAATACATTTTCCTTCTGACGTGTTGATGTCCGACGCGCGCACAAACGGTATAAAGCAGTGGACGCCTTTTGATAATGGACTATATAAAGCTGAATTCACGAAGCATGGCGCAAATTGGTTAGTAGATATTAACGGACCTTATATTTAAAACTTTATGAGCATAGAAAAAATAATGAAACACGTCAGGACAGCTTTTGCGTTCCTGTTTGGCGCTGGCCTTATGGTGTACGCTGCGTATGGGTGGCACATGGATTGGTTAGAAGATTGGCAAGCTATCGCAGCGGGCCTTATCGGTTGTATCTTCATGTGGATACCTGACAAACTACAGGCAGTACTAAGCGCCGGACTATCCCGCATAGTAGACCTGACAATAGGCAGGTTCTTTGGCGGTGGTGGTAAGGCTGTATTGCTTACCTTGTTTATGTTGTCTTCACTTGCAGCATTTTCACAAAGCGGGGCTATTAACGCTACCGTTGTACGGCACGTTAATATGTTGGACAGCACGAAAGTACTTCCTATTAACGGTAGCATTTACTACAATGAACAATCCAACAAATTCCGCGCGTATCAAAATAACCAATGGTACAACTTACTAAACTTCGGTAGCGGTGGCGGGGTAACGTTCAGCCTTGGATCTATTAACGGGGCAACAAAGACCGCCAACGGTGCCGCGTATTCTACAGGGGTATTAAACCTACAAACAGCAGACGCAACATTTCCTGGACTTGTGCCAGCTTCAGGCGCGGCGGGTAATGTGTTGCTTTCTGGTATTAGTTGGGGCAAGGTAGATCTATCCACCCATATAACCGGGAACCTATCAACCTCACGGCTTAACAGCGGGACCGGTGCAAGCGCTTCAACATTTTGGCGGGGCGATGGAACATGGGCTACGCCACCGGCGGGCATTACATCTTTAGGCGGGCTTTCAACAGCGACGCAGACTTTTGCCGTAGGAACCAGTGGAACTACTTTCAACATTTCGTCTTCTGGGTCAACGCATACTTTCAATATTCCAGACGCATCGGCAACGGCTAGGGGCGCCGTTAATACAGGTACGCAGACTTTTGCAGGCGTGAAAGAATTTACCGGATCAATCGATCTTACCGGGGCCGGCTCATTGTTATTGAGATTTAACCGAACTGGATTTTCCGGAGTATACGGATTTGAGCAAAGTACAAATACTTTAGGGCTGTTCGACTACACTAATACGAAATATAGAATACGCATCAATTCTGACAATGTATTGTTGAATGAATCCGGCGGTAACGTAGGCATAGGAACAACCTCACCGAACGCGCCTTTGCAGTTTGGGAATGTTACTGGCAACAGAAAGATAGTATTATTTGAATCTGCAAACGATGATCACCAGTTCTATGGCTTAGGATTCAACTCACTTGCCATGCGTTACCAAGTTGGTGGCACTTCTGCAAATCATGTTTGGTACGCTGGCACTTCCTCAACAACTTCAAATGAATTAATGGTGTTGACGGGGACGGGAATGTTAGGTATCGGGGGAATTACCCCTACTGGTAAAGGTCGATTAACTATTAATGGGAATGGAACCAACCCTGAACTAAAACTAGAGTTTGGTGGGTCAAATCTTTTTGCCACTATAGAAGGTCCTACTAACCGAGAACTACGCGTTAAGCTAATAGATAACGAAGGAGGGGACGCGTTCACAATTTGGTCAAACAATGGCGGGACAAGTGCGGAACGTTTTAGGTTCGCACCTTCGGGGGTTGGCACCGCTACCGATTGGGTCGCAACTTCTGACAGGCGATTGAAATATAACATTGTAGATGCAGAAAGTCAGCTAACAAAAGTAAAAGTCATTGCAAGCCTTGTAAGGAATTACGACCGGACCGACACAAAGGAAAATGAAACGGGCTTTATAGCGCAAGAACTTTTTGAAGTGGCGCCGGAATACGTAACCAAGCCGGACAACGATTCAACTATGTGGGCCGTCAACTATTCGAAGATGGTCGTGCCGCTGTACAAAGCAATAGAAGAACTTACAGCGAAGGTTGAACGACTTGAAAAGAATGAACAACAAAAGCCAATTATTAGACGTGCAGCGCGTAGGGCCAAATATAAAACAGACAACCAATGAAAATATTAATATTGCTACTGTTTTCTTTTTCAGCTTTTGCGCAACTTCCTACAACGGGAAGCCTATCCATTAAAGGTACCGCAGGCGCCGGGCGTTCTATATCGCAACAGGTGGACGGGAATCAGACCGGGAACAAAAGTTTAACGACGTTATCGAACACGGCGGGTAAAACACCCCCGCATGGCATTCTGGAATTTAGGGGATATCCACCAGTTGTACCGCCCGATCCGCTCCTAGTATGTGCCGCATCCAATAACCATCCAAATGGAATAGTGTTTACTTGGACATTACCAGAAACAGGAGCAGGCTCAGAGGCGATTGTGATAACGGTAACATCTGGTACGACTACGGGTTTAACAGGCGCAATTTTTTATAACCCCTCAGCGGGTACTTATACGATTGTAGACGGGCATTTTATCGTCGGACAGACATATACTTTTAATGTTCAATCTTGCAATGATTCGGACGATGATGCAACGTTCGATGATTGCTCAGCCGCATGCGCCACTGGTCCGATTTCTTACGTGCCATCGGTTCCTACCGCACCCACCTCAGCCACAGCCAGTCTAAACGCCGACGGGTCTGCAAATATTAGTTGGGCCGGGGCAACGGGTACAATAACTAATTATAGAATTGAGAGAAAGACGGGCGCGGGCGCATATACCTTTCTTGCGAATGATCCTGCGTCACCATATTCGGATAATACGTTGCTGGCAAGTGGAGTATATACTTGGCAGGTAAGCGCGGAAAATTCTAGCGGTGGTTCCGCGTTCCGCGAAACTAATTCAATTAACACTTCGGTACCCGCCACCCCTATAACCCCGGTGGCGTCTATATCGGGAAACAACATTCAGATTGCTTGGAACAATAGCGGGGGTGGTGGGGACGCTTCAGAAATGGTTATTGAGAGGTCTTCCGGCGGCGGGTATTCGGTATTAGCCACAATACCATTTAGCAATTTTTATATAGACGCAAATCCCGTCGGTGGGTTTACATATACCTACAGGATCAAAGCGAAAAATTTTTGGTTCACATCAAATGCCGCCACAAGCAACAGCATTTTTAAAGATTAAACAGCCCATGAAACTCCGTGACATACTTGACACTTCGCTATGCACTTTTTATGCGTCTATTACATTCATGGACGGCGTAGAATTAGGTGTGAAAATTATTTCCGGTTTGTCTGCCGTGTTCGTGGGCTACCTGGCTTGGCTATCTTACAAGTCCAGCAAACGACTTGAACGCGCACAGCGTGAACTAGCTGAAGAAAACCTAAAACAACTTCGTAAGAATGAAAGCAACTAATGTACTAATAACAGCGCTAATAAGTTTTTTAATTGGCGCTTGGCTTGGTTCCACAGGGCTACACCAACTTACAAAAGAAGAAGGAGTTAGACTGCGTGAACAAATACACCAACGCGAACAGCGCATAGACAGCTTACACGCCGTTACGTTGCAGCTAACGGACAGCCTACAGCACGCAAGCCAAATAAAAATAATTGAAAAAATTAAGTACTATGAAATTAAGCCTAAGTCTTATTCTGTGCCTGCTTTGGACAGCTTCTTTGTGTCAAGATACCGATAGTATTTACTGCATGCCTAAACGGTACGCAGACAGTATTGTATACGACCTGAAGAAGTATGACCAGCTTAAGCGCGTTGTAAAAGCGCAAGCCATTGAAGTAGACTTAGCGCACAAGGTTATCAAAGTGCAGACAAAACGCATAAACGACCTGGACAGCCTGCGGGCTGACTACGTGACGTATTATGAGGAATATGAAATACCCCGGCACAAACGGAAATCAAAAATACTTTTAATAATAACCATTATACTAACCGGCGCCCTTTTACTATGACAGAAAACATCTATATAATCACACGGGAAGACACGCTAATAAGTTTAAACCAATGGCAGTTCTTCTATGACCTACGCAAGCACCCCCTGCAAATTGGGAAGTACTTCATAGCTGATGAACCAAAATTTGCGCAGGACCTGCGGGACTACGGGAAGCTGTATGTATCTGAATTGCTTATGCGTGTCATGGACAAAGCCCGCGAACGTTGGGGCAAACCTTTACGCGTTAACAGCTTCAACCGGAACGAAGCCAAACAGGATGCACTACGGGCAAGTGGTGCGCGCGCTGCTACTACTTCCCCACACGTAGTCTATTTGGCAATGGACGTAGATACTACAAGCGCAGCAGATACGCGGAAGCTTGCTAAGATCATACTACAAGCTGCAAAAGATTTGGGCATTAAAGTACGTGTAGGGTATGAAGACTATTTAGCACAAGGTAGCACGTTTGTGCATGTTGACGTGTGCCCGGAATACTACGGACCCGGTAAACGTAGAAACCATTTGCCACACCCGAAGGTATGGGAAATGGCCTACTTAACTTGGTAGTAACTTATTTTATTGCAAGTGTTTCTTCTTCCACTATGACGCAGCCCGGTACAACGCCCCCGGCCTTTAGTGTGTCAAAGATTAATTTCTCGTTAGCAACCAGGTAGCCCCGTGGTATTTTCATAGGGTCAACGATTGAAAGTTTCTTAAGGGTCCTGAAGCTTGCCGTAGCGCTTTCACTACTAACAGACTTACCCATAGTGGAAGTCTGAACGGCTTCAAGCTTAACCATTGCTGTAGTCTCTTTCAGCTTGCCAGTTGCTACACGCTGTAGTATCTTTTCTTCTGCCTTCTTCGCTGCGGCTTGTTCTAGCTGCCTGTACTCTAAAATCTGTGCGCGTACTTTCTTGTCTGCGGCGTTGAGCAAATCTAAAGACGGCTTCCACCTTGCTTTTTCAATTTTTACAAGTTCCTGCAAACGCTTAACTACCTTACCCTGTTCTTCTTCTATGCGGGCTATAGCCTTTTTAATATTCTGTAGGAAGTCCGCAGCGGTGGTTACGTCTTCGGCGCTTTCTACTTTAAGTTCTTCCACGCGTGTAGATAGCGTGTTAGCTTCCTTTTTAACTTGTAGTAGCGCGGTTGTAGTAACTGCGGCGGGCATAGTTTTTTCTTTCGTCTTTGCCATTGTTAATAATTTAAATTGTGGTCAAACTTGTATGTAACGTTTGGCTGTAGGGGAACAGTCTTAACCAGTCGCGTGTTTTCGTCGTAGAATAATATAATTAGGTCTAAGTCTTCAGCCCCTTCAGCGGTAATGGTGAACACACGACCGGGCACAGCATCAAAACCTGAAAAATATAACACAGCGTCTACAGAAGTTTTGTAAACGTGCTTGTATATGCTCCAAGATATTTCGGCTTTGAACTTCCCCCCGTCGGGTGCTTTAACGTTGAAACTATACCAGACAGGTTTAACCGGTTCGGGGTCCGGCGTTTCTGTACACGCTACCAGGAACAACAGGTAAAAGGTTATTTTTTTCATGGCTTTAGTTTTTCCCTTTAAACATAGTTATAGGCCCGCCGCTTGCTAAAGTTTCAACAGCAGACGCGGCAACAGTCTTAGCTTCTTCAATCCCTACCCTGTCTACCACGGACTGCCGCACGTAGAACGTTACGGCTACTTTCTTGTCTTCAACGGGTTTACGCCCGGACTTTGCCCGTGCGCCCCCGCGTGTTGATTTCTTCTTTGGTTTCATTGTTCTAAAAATATAATACCTTAACGTAGTAGGCTAAGTGGATCACCATAATAACCGGGCACCAGTAGCGCCAATATTTAACGTCTACGTAGTCGAAAACGATAGCCATTAAAAACAGGCCACCAATTCCCGGAATAAGACCCATAAGGCCACGCGCAATACTTATTTTCATAGTGTTGTATTACTCTGCCGCCACTCTTCACGTATTTGCTCAATACGGTGTTTAGCATATGCTACCTGTTGGTAGTCGTCTGAACTAAGGTGGTGCTTCTTCTCAAGGCGTTGAATAACCTTTTCCCAATGCCTTGCGTCCCGGTCCCGTTCTTTGGCTGTCATTTACTCTTTGTTTGCTATTGATACACCAAAGCTACTAAAGGTAACCGATTAAACCAAATGTTTTTTCAAATAAACGCCTTTATTTTGGCAAGGAATTCCGGCCAGTCGTGAACCAGGATATACGCACCCCCGGCCCGGTTTAGCTGTGTTTCAAACTTCTTTTGGTCGTCCCGCTGCCTGTCCCGACCTATCTTTACTTCAATGCTCACATACTTACCCCCCTTCAGCACCGCGGTTACGTCCCCTAACCCTTTTTTAGCTGCGGGTATGAAAGTACCCTTCATGACGCGGGCGCGGCCTATAACGTCTATGACGACATTGCCGGGCCTATATCGTCCTTCAGTGCTTTGTCTGTATGCCAAGTAGCCTAAGTATTCCTGCAAGTAGGTTACAATAGCCGTGGTGAACTTATTAGCGCTGCGGTCGCTGAACGTCTTACGGGGCACAGCATGTACGGGCATGGTGGGGTGTTGCTTGATCTTCACCGCGTGCAGTGCGTCGGCTAGTTCTTTTAGCGTTATGTTTTTCTTCATGCTGCTTTGCGTTCATTTACAGACGTGGGCATTCCGTATTTAGACCAGAAGTGTAGAAGAAATTTTAGTTCTTCGCGGGCCGCTGCCATTTCTTTAGGGTAGTTCTTAACGTCTACAAAAAATATCTTATGCGGTGCGGACTTGGTAACGAAGATGAACACGAAGTCTTTAGCGCCTGCAAGCGTCATGTATACAATAGCCTGCCGGAAGTAGCCGTACATCTTGCACGACTTAATGCAGTCCTTTTGAGATTTACCGGAAGTTGTTTTTATGTCAGCGATTAACCCACGATCATGCACGCGGTTAATGTCTAACGTGCCGTGCATGGGTACACCCATTACAAGGCCCTTCAATTTCTTTTCAACAACGGCACCGACTAACAGCGCCGTAAAGATTGGGTTATTCAATAGCGCGGTAACCATGCCGCGTATTTTTAATTCGTCTTCTTTGATGAACCGTTTAATTCTGCGCTTAGGTTGTAGCGCGCGCTTGTGAGTTTCAGAACCAACGGCAAAAAAACTAGCATCTATTTTCTTTTCAGCAAAGCCTAACAGGCGCGCTTTGAGTAATGAAAGGCTGCTATTATTAATAGCAGTAGCCCGCTTTTTTGGGCGGGCTACTAACTTGTTTTGTAGGAAGAATTGTAGTAACTCCATGGACTACTTTTTACCTTTCTTGGTGGGTGCTGCTTTTTTCGCTGCCACCTTCTTTGCTGCCGGCCCTTTGCCTTTCGTTGCCTGGGCTTCTTCGTAGCCCCCTTCGGTGTAGGCTACGTATTCGTCTGACTTCATGATAGTATCTTGCAGCCATTCAGGCAGGTTGCTTAATACTTCGTCATCAATGTTGTCAAGACTGAACATAACCAAATCGCGTTGTGCGCGGTCATACTTGAACGGCTTACCTTTAGGGTCCTTCCCTACCGGTAGTACAGCGTCTACATTCGCGTAGACTTCGTGGGCATTCTTACCGGTGCCGTTGTTGTGCTTGATAGTGATTTGGCACTGTGTGTCTAACAGTTTGTCAAAATCAAAATCTTCACCATCGTTAAGTGACTTGCCTAACATACCTTCAACGGCTTTGCGCAGGTGGGATTTGCGGGACAGCTTCAAACTGTATTCCTTGCTTACAAGGTGGTTCACGTCTTCGCCTTCTTCAGTCTCAAACGTCACGCCTATAAGTTCCCACGCAAGGCGGACCCGGCGTTCTTTCTTATTATACGTTTCGTTCAATTGAGTACCCAAATCGATAATTTGGATAAGGCGCGCAGGGTGCAAACCTTCGGGGGCGTTCTTCCTTTCGGATTTTTTTACTTCGACTTTCATAATTGTTTTAATTGAATTTGTAGTAACTATAATGCAATACTACAAAACTTTTCTATATTTGCAAAACAGTTACTACAAAATTAATCTGCATGAAGGTCTACAATGAAATCCCAAAAAGCGTTTTGCGCGACATTCTTAAGTATAAATACGACGTATCGTTAGACCTGGAAACCAACGGGCTAAACTTTGCACGTAAAAAAATTGCTACACTTCAATTAGAAGTAGAAGGCACCGGATTTTTTCACGACGTTAGGGACAGACGCCCCGATAACTTTGATCTATTTAAAGAAGTATGCGAAACGCGCGGAGTAAATAAGATTATACAGAATGCAGCTTTTGAAGGTTCCTATATGGCTTGGCATTGGGATATTTGGCTACGTGATATTTGGGATACCAAGCTAATGGAAACCATAATAATAGGTATTGAAAATATCCCTTACTTCTTAATGAAGGGTTTAACGCAGGAAGAAAAAGACGAACGCTACTTCAGTAAGTACGGCACATCCCTTAAATACATTGTAGCGCGTCGGAAGCTTGGTAAAATGAGTAAGGATTTACAGACAGCGTTTGTCGGAGTGGATGCAGACGGTAACGAAAACTACTACAAAAAAATAACAAAGCCGGACATAGCCTACGGCATGAAAGACGTTCACGTGTTGCCAAAGATTAAGAAGCTACAGCAGCGTGATATAGAACGTATGGGACTTCAGGAACTTGCAGCCCTGGAAAACCGCGCGGTAGAAGTGACGTACAAGATGAAAGCCTTCGGCGTGAGACATGACACGGACAGGTGGTTAGAACTTGCTGACGCTAACGAAAAGCTTTTAGCCAAGGCAATGAAGAAGCTACCCAACGACGTGGAAAACTGGAACAGCCCGGCGCAGGTAAAAACATACTTCTATAAACAGCACGGTATTAACATACAAAGCTATGACGAACTGCCGGGGCTGAAGGATAAGAACAAACTACTTGATATCTTCATAAACATACGCGAAGAAATATACAAGTATACAACAACTTACGGGCGCGAATGGCTTACTACAGAATTCACAGACCGCGCCCCAATAGAAGCAGGCCCCACCGTTGGCCCCGACGGGCGCATACACCCAAACTTTAAACAGATAGTTAATACCGGGCGCTTCAGTTGCTCACAGCCAAACATGCAGCAGTTACCAGCTAACGCTGACAAGAACCCGCTACACACGCACAAAAAATGTTTCATACCTGCCGACGGGTGCAGCTTCGTTGAAGTAGACTTTGGTGGGCAGGAACTTGGTTTAATGGCCGCAGGTTCAAAAGAGCCTGGACTACTTAAGCCAATGCAGGAAGGTAAAGACGTACACAGCATACAAGCCGTTAAGTACTTCCCGTCACAGTGGCGCGCGGGTGCTGAAAAGGATTGTGTATGGCCGAAGCAATGCGGGTGCCCCAAACATAAACCACTGCGCCACAAGTCGAAGCGCGTAACCTTCGGTATGCCCTATGGCTTAAGCGCTACAGGATTAAGCCGCGACATTGGCGTAACAAAGTTTGAAGCTAAAAAACTTATCATGTCGTTTGCCCGTACCCTACCCGTGCTTAACAGGTGGTTAGAAAACAACGGCAACCAGGGCATAGAAAAGAAATACATACACACGTTACCACCGTTCAAACGCTACCGAAACTTAGAGCTTGAAGAAGCGTGGCGCAGACGCAACCAAGGTAAGAACACACCTATCCAAGGAAGTGGCGCGGACATGCTTAAGAAAGCAATGTGTTTGCTAGATGAATGGATTGAAAAAGAATGCAAGTTAGTAGCGGGTAAAATTTCACTTAAGCAATTCAAATATAAAATAGTATTGGTTGTGCATGACAGTTTGGTAAACGAAGTACCAAAAGCTAAGGCCGCGAAGTTTGCCAAGGTTCTACAGAAGTGCGCGAGGGAAGCCGCCGATTTAATCACGGGCATACCCGGACTTATAAAAGCAGAACCGGAAATAAAAGAAACGCTATAATGCAAATTAAATTCATTACGGGCGGTGCTGGCACAGGAAAAAGCTACACACTGCGCAAAATGTTACAGGGTGAAAAAAGAAAGTTTGTTGTATGTGCCCCTACAGGAATAGCCGCGCAGAACGTGGACGGCGTTACTATACACAGCGCTTTTAATATTCACCCGCAAAGTTTGTTCGTACCTACTTCCATTAAGCGCGGACCACTGCAAGGGCTTGAAGTTATATACATTGATGAAGTGAGCATGTGCGGGGCTGACCTGTTCAAAGCTGTGTGGTTTGCCGGGCAGCACTTGGGAGTAAAAGAAATTATTTGCTTCGGTGACCTTGCACAGCTACCACCCGTAAAAGATAAGCCCTTCCACGCGTTCAAACTTCCCACAGAAATACAGGAACTAACAGTAGTACACAGGCAGGCAAACGATAAGAAGTTTGCGAACATATTGAACGACATACGGAACAACGACCACACGCACGCACAGATACAATACGTTAACAAACACGCAAGCTATGAAGACGCGGGCGGGGTTACGCTTGCATTCGCTAACGCAACGGTAGACGCTATTAATAACCGGGCGCTGTATCAAATGGATGGTGACTTGAATTTATACACCGCTGAAATGACCGGGGGTATGAGTGAACGCGACGTACTAGCACCTAAAGAACTTTACTTGAAGGAAGGCAGCAACGTTATTATGTTGAACAACGACACCGGGGGGCGTTGGAAGAACGGCACGCGCGCGGTAGTTACTAAGTGCTATGAAGAAGACCGGGTGCAGGTTCGTATCAAAGATGAACTACACGACGTAGAACCGCACACTTGGTTTAAGCAGGCACCAAAAGAACTGCGCGGTGCAGCCCTGGAAGCAATGGAAGAACTAGCCACAAGCCCGGACCCTGACGTATCAGAACACGCCCTGCATTCACTGAACAACGGTTATAGCCTTGTGCCTGTTGGTAGCTTTACGCAGCTACCGTTAAAGCTTGCATACGCAATGACTGTTCACAAGTCTCAGGGGCTTACGCTTGAAAGTGTACGGATCATTCCCGACGGCTTCCACCGTATGCACGGCATAGGTTACGTAGCGCTTTCAAGACTTACTACACTTTCGGGGCTTACACTATCCCGCCCGCTGAAGGTTAACGATTTTAAAACAGATACAAAAATACTATTATGAAATACATGGGAAGCAAAAATCGCATAGCAAAAGACTTACTACAAATCTTACTACAAAACAGACAGCGCAAACAAGTGTACATTGAACCTTTTGCCGGGGGGTGTAACCTCATAGACAAGGTGGCAGGCCCACGAATAGCCAACGACGCACACCCGTATTTAGTACCCATGTGGGAAGCGTTGGTCAGCGGGTGGAAGCCCAAATATTACAGCCGCGACGAATACTACAAAATAAAGTCTAGCCCGAACGAATACCCCGCGCACGTTGTCGGGTGGGTTGGCTTTAACTGTTCCTATAGTGGCAAATGGTTTGGCGGCTATGCCGGAAAAGTTACTACAAAAGGCGGTATTAGGGACTACCAAAAAGAAGCCCTAACAAATACGCTAAAGCAGGTTCCCGCGCTGGCAGGTGTACAGTTTAAAAATGTTAGCTATGACAGACTAAAGCTACCACATAAAAGTATAGTTTACTGTGATCCACCGTATGAAGGTACTACAGGCTACGCGCTTCAATTCGACAGCGGGGCTTTTTGGGCTTGGTGCCGTCGCACAGCTAATGCCGGGCACACCGTGTTCGTAAGTGAATACCGAGCCCCTACAGACTTTCGTTGCGTGTGGCAACGGGACGTTAAAAGTAGCCTATCCGCTAATGGGGTTTCAGGTAGTAGTAAGACCAGTACTGAAAAGCTTTTTACACTTTAATTTAGTATATTTGTATTATGGCTAAGATCAAGACCAACAACTATTTAGATACCCCGGTAAGTTTATATAAGGCCGTAACCAACCGCAAAGGCAGCACCGTATATATTGCTAACGGTAGCAAGTTACTACGCGAAGTACTACAAAGCCCGGACACGGACCGTCTTGTAAAAGCGTTCAGAAAAACGAATGACAAGAAAATGAAGGCCCGTATAAATACTTTTACCCCTGTGGGTAAGTACGGCAGTGAACGAAAGAAAACTATCAAACCTGAAGCATGCACGAACCTTGTGCAGATTGACATAGACAGTAAAGTGAACGGGCACGTAAAGAACTGGACAAAGTACCGCGACTACTTATTTAAAAAGTATGAGTGGATTGCAGTAATAGGTTTAAGCTGTTCAGGCGCGGGGCTGTTCATCTTTGCAAATACTACAGCTTACGAAAACTATGAAGCACACTTTAACCACATTGCAAACCTGTTAAACGAACAGGAAGAACTAAACATAGACCTTGCAGTGAGTTCACCCAACGAACTACGCTACTGTACACTTAGCGAAGACGTTGTATTCAGGGAAAAGGCTAAGGTATACAAGGGCATGAAGGAACGTGAAGTACACTACACCGATACCATAGAAGTAAAAGGCGACGGGGAAATAATACCAGTGCCAAAAGAAACCTACGGCACGTGGCACTATGTACACCTTTCAAGTTACTTAGGCAAGTCTATTGCTAACGCAGTACCGAAAGAAGCTGTAATAGAATACATGCAAGGGAATTGTAAAAAGTTCTTTGATAAGGCAAGTACCAGGTTTGGTGACCCTAATTTAATTCGCGAACAGATTGAAACGTTTTACGAGAACTATGAAGGTGAACAATTTGGGTCCGCGAAAAGACAGGTGCGCGCGAAGATGACAGTAGGCGTTTTTAAGCCCGAAGACTTTGACGGGGACGAATTGGACTTTCACAAAACCAACGCGCCACAAAGGCAGATAATGATTATAGATGCTATACTAGATAAGCATAAAATAATTACTACGCCCGCCGGTGTTCACTTCTACACGGGCACACATTGGCAACTACAGGAAGATACTACTGTAGAACATTTTTTAATGTCAGCAGCGCAGGCCATCGGTGCCGACCCCGGCGAAGTCAGACACTATAAGTTTTCTGAAGAATTGTTAGCACAGTTAAAAAAGCTAACGCGTACACCGTTCCAAACAGCCGCGAATAAACTTAACTTAGTTAACGGGACCTATGACACGGTAACAGGTAAGCTAAACCCCCACAGCGAAAACGATTATCTATTTTACGCGCTACCGTATGAATTAGACACGCAGGCCAAAAGCCCTTTGTTTGATAAATACTTAGAAACAGTGCTACCATCGAAAGCAGTACAGCAAGTTATATTTAGATACGTTGCGTCTTGCTTCAGTAATGTGAAGCTAGAAAAAATGTTATGCTTACACGGCTACGGGGCTAACGGTAAGTCTGTGCTAATGGACATACTGCGCGGCGTGTTGGGTGACGACAATTGTACTTACGTACCGCTTGACAGTCTGGCCGGTGACAATCTACGCGGGGCTAACTCGCGCACGCTATTAAACAACAAGCTTATAAATTTTTCCTACGAAGCTAGAATGCAAAAGCTAGACTTCAATATGTTCAAAATGCTTGCGTCACGTGAACCCGTTGAAGCGCGCTTTATGTATGGCAACCCGTTCTTTATGACGAACTATGCCCGCACGATATACAGCATTAACCAGCTACCAACCCACGTAGAAAGTACAGCGGGTTTCTTTCGACGACTACTTATTATACCATTCAAAGTAACCATAGACAAGAACAAGCAGGACAAACGGTTAGCGGAAAAGATAGTTAAGCAGGAAGCGCCGGGCGTTCTCAACTATATTCTAACTGCCATGAAGGCGTTTAATAAAAATGAAAGCCTGGCAATACCGGAAGAACTGGAAAGAATCATAGAAGACCTGGAAACTGAAACGGACAACGTGAAGCAATGGATGGACGAAAACGGATACACAGCAGACAACAAAACCCCGAAGGTTAAATTGCCAACGCTTAAAGACCTGTACTTTGAATATAAAGACTACTGCGAATCCGCTGGCATACCCGGTATACTTGGTAGAACTACATTCCTACGACGGTTAGAGAAGTACGGAATTAAATCTATTAAAGCTGGCCGGGGTCTTGAAAATGTGAGACGTTTAAATCTCGGCAAATGCGCTGTATAAAATGTAAGCGCCCCACGAACTACCGACACGTCAGGACTTGCGTTTGCAGTCACTGCGTTGCAAGCTTCCCCCACTACGCCCGTGAACGTGGCAGGTACAACGTATACACGCTGTTCTACCGGCGTGAGTTAGTCTACATTGGCGTGACTATGGACTTAGAGCGTAGACTACTAGAACACTGTAAAACAAAGTTATTTGATCGCATGGTGCTACACATGGGCTTTGATGTTCGTGAAGATGCGTACAAGTTTGAACGCAATTTTATTAACTCCTATCGACCATTTTACAACATCAAAACGGACGGTCCCGACGGTCCTTTGGCGCGCCAAAAAAGCGCCGAACCGCTGGAAATTAAAAATACAACGGTAGGCGTATTGGTCGTAAAAGTGCCTGTTAAAAGGACCGTCGCGACCGACAAGACCGTCCGAAAGACCGTCGGCCTAAAGTCCTGATAATGACCCACTTTACCCCCTTCGGACGGTCTTTCGGTCTTTTATTGTTTAGTAAGAGTTATATAGGAATACAGTAGTATACAATATACACTATTATGGAAGCTGCTACGAAAGTACCCCAAAAAGACCGTCGCGACCGTCCGGGTAAATTTAGGGTTACTACACTTTGAAAGGTTACTACAAAACGCTACATTTGCAAAGGCATGAAATTAACAGCAACAAAGACAGGGGTAGTAGGGCGCAAGGTTGTGAGGGGTCAGGGCTTCAGTGTTGAAGTCACCAAGAAAACCCCCGACGTCGAAATACCCGCGCGCGGCTTCATCGAATGCAAAGACATTAAACTACTTGTGTTCACCAACAGCGCTAAGACTATCACAAAGTTTGAATTGACCTTAGGCAAAACAAAGCACGTCTTTAAAGACGACGACCTATTCATCCTATGGTCGCAGGTTGAAAACTGGATAAGCATACATCTAAGTGATCAAGCCGAAGCAGCTAACGAACCTGGCAAGCTTGAAGGTATTGGAAAGAAACGCATAACTAAAAAGAAATGAAGCAAGTCAAGTATAAGCAAGGGCTTTGCAAAGCTATCATCTACAAAGGTGACAACGATCAAGACCACGAAGTACACGAACTTACTTACGAAGCTGAAGACCACGGGGACGGTTACGAAGTTCATTGCGAACGCCCCGACGTTCCGGGGGCTTCAGACTTACTACAAGATGTTACGGCAGCGCTTGAAGCTGACGGCCTACAGAATATTTACAACATAACTTGGCTATGAAATTCCTACAGAAATATGCCTATGAAATTTGGCTACTGTTTTGGGTAGCCGTTGGCTTATATGTGACTTTTAATTAAAAACTATGGAAAAGAGCATAACACGTAAAGGACTCACAGAAGGTAAGAAGCCTTGGGGGCTTGTAGACTTTGAAGCACTGCGACACTTAGCACCACACTATGCAGGCGGCTGGCAAGGTGCAAACTGGAACGCGCTTGAATGTATGTTAGACGTTTTAATATTCGGGGCAAACAAGTACGCGCCGAACAACTGGAAGAAGGGCTACAAACTTAGAGAGTGTACAGATAGTTTGTACAGGCATATAATTGCTTTAATGAAAGGCGAACACAACGACCCTGAAACAGGTTTAAGCCACTACGGCCACGTGCTTTGTAACCTTATGTTTATATCCTATTGGGTAGACTACGTACCCGAAGTAGACGACCGTGTAACAAATGCCGTAGCGTGTGAACCCATTGGACACGAAGAACCCGTTAACGAAGCCGAAGCATTGCGGCTACTGTTAGCGACGTTGGGGGCTTTCATGAATGGCAACAACTACGACCCCGACGAAGAACTACACTTACTTGGCTATGCCATGCACTACGCTTGCGTGGGGTATGCTTTTCAGAATGTGCCTGTCAAAGTCGGCTGTGAGTGTAACACGTGCAAAGCTAACGCAGGCCCGGCAACGCTTCCGCTATGTGAAAACTTCCCCGCGTGTGGTTGTGATATTCGCGGCAGGGTTGCAAATGGTTTCTGCTTACCCAAACGAATAGAACAGCACAAACCTTTAAGCAACGGCCCAACCGTTAAAGGTTCAGACATTGCAGCAACGTTCACAGCCGCAGAGGTTGACGGCTACGCCAAACTTGGGGCAGCAGTTAAAGACGCAGCAGCCGGGTACGCTTCAGAACCTTTAGCCCGCAGCCGAAACGTAGTGCCCTGTACATGTGAACTTAAAAGACAAGAATGCTATGGCCACTGCTTCCACGCACACCCAACAGAATAAAATAACTACAATGGCTAAAAAATCCAATAACCTGAAAAGTGAGAAAGCGCGCGACTACGTTGCTAAGTTTCCCAACACCCCTAAAGCTGCTTTAGCGCGTAAGCTGTACAAAGATAACAAAGGCTTATACGGCACTGAAGAAGACGCCCGATTTGCTATACGCTACGTGACCGGTGCCAGCGGTGCAAAGATGCGTAAGAGTGTGCCGAAGGAAGACCACGCGCCCAACGATGCTAGACGTCGTTATAACTTACCCGCGCAAAAGCATAACGATAATAAGACTAACGTTATTCCTGGCATTCGTGTTGGCCAACGTATGGGCTTGCTGTCAGACATACACTTACCGTATCAAAGTAATGAAGCGCTAACGCTTGCTTTAGACTTCCTGAAGACTCGCGACATAAACATACTGTACCTTAACGGTGACGTGTTGGACGCTTACGAGATTTCAAGCTTTGAGCGTGACCCGTCTAAAAAGAACTTTGCAGAAGAAATAAAGCTTTGCCGCGCGTTCTTAGAAACGCTGGTGAAAGAATTCCCAGGCGTACAGATTTACTACAAAGAGGGAAACCATGAAGCAAGACTTACTACATTCCTGCGACGCAAGGCGCCTGAACTGTTGGGCTTTGAAGTGTTGGATTATAAACACTTATTAGGCTTAGGCGTGCCAACGATCAAGAACGAACCCGCGTTACCTATCATTCACGTACCGTCTAAAGTTATTACACAGTTTGGTAAGATACTTGTAATTCACGGTCACGAATTCGCTAAAGGATTTGTAGCACCTGTAAACCCTGCACGCGGTTTCTTCATGAAGGGCAAGTCTAACGTTATTGGGGGGCACCACCACCAGGACAGTAGCCACAGTGAAAACACTTTGAGCGGTAAACAACTGGTAGCGTATAGCACGGGGCACCTTGCAGACCCGCACCCGGAATACCACCCGCACAACAATTGGTCCCACGGCTTTGCAGACATTACAATAACCAGCAACGACGGTAACTTTGTTGTGAGTAGGTATAAGATCATTGATGGCAACGTAATAAACTCTTAAGGCTATGGAACCTATTTTAGTTGTTTCATTATTGACCTTAGTTGCTGTATTGGGTTTGTCAATACTTCAAACACTTAACGACGATTAATGATAACGCAAATAGACGTGAACCCTTGGGGCCGTAGGCTATACGTTGTAGTGGGTGAAACCGATGCACGCGTTAAAGCATTCTTTAAGAAGCGTGAAGGCTTCCAAGAATGCTTTACAATTGATCCGGCCAGCGAAGCCGAAACAGTTGTAACAGATAAGGGGCACGTAGTTATCCGGTTCGGTCCGGTAACCAAAGAGCCTACAGCGCTTGCAGAACTTATAGCGCACGAATGTATGCACGCTACTTATCGCATGTTAAGCTACGTGGGTATAGCCCTGACGTTAGACACTGAAGAAGTATACGCGTACCAATTGGAATACTTAATAAGGGAAGTTACGAAAGCAATTAAAAAAACTAAACGAAAATGAAAGAGACAATCGCAGAACAACTTAGAGCCGTGAGCGAAGGTATCACAGGAGCCGCCCCGTATGACTTAGTAGACGAAGTAATACTTTGGGCGCTGAAGCACGCGCAGGCTAACCCAAATGCATCTATAAAGGAATGTATTGACGCGGGCTTAACCGAGTGGGACGTATGAAAACTTTCTTAATCATTATCCTACTACTGCTTTGGCTTGACGCTATGGACAAACACGAAGCACAGGCGCGGCGCATTGTGGAACTTGAAGGAAAAATAGAACAACTTAAATGCGTACAGGAATGAAACTACTACAGACTTTAAAAAACTTTATTGGTGCTGTAACCGGTGACCCCGCTAAAGAATTCTTTAAAGCATTTGAACTTACCGCAAAGACGCGGGGGTGTGTGTGCTTCTTCCAGGACGTCAACGACGTTCAGATAAACGGGGCGGGGTATTGTTGAACGTCTGGCAAACTGAAGGGGTAACTACAAAGCTTGTGTTACTTCCGGGTGACCCCTACCCGCTGGTGAACAAAAAGAACCTTGTAGCATTTGAAGGCTTGAATAGAAACTTCCGCAGAGACTTAACCAGGATTCGTAATGAGCGACGCAAGAAAACACAAGCTGCGTAAACTACTTCCGTGGTGGCAGCGACTCACACACTTTCAAGCTGTGGTAGTAGTTACTACACTTCCGTGGCTTGTAGTAACCGTATTAATTTTGTACCTTCGTTAACTAAAACAACACAAACACATGAAAAAGATTCTTATTGGATTGCTGCTTATTGCGGCCACATTCACAACCCAGGCGCAGGAAGTCGGGAACGTATTTTACAAAACCGTAGATGTTTCAAGCGCTGAAATACTTGCCAGCTTCACCACAGAAAAAGTATTAGTAGAAGCCCCTAACAGTGCTTACGCTATTATCCCACTTGCAGTCACTGTAGAAATGAAGTTTGGCAGTGCAGCTTATAGCGACGCTTCAGGTGCAAGCTTTGTAACGTATTCCGGAAGTTCTACAGGGCTTGCATTTACTACGATACTTGCTTCAACGTCTTCACAGGTGCAAACAATCGCAGGCGTTCCGATCCTGGCACGAACAGCAGTGAAGGGAAAGAACCTTGTATATAAACACACTACAGCAAACCCCACAACGGGTAACGGCACCATGCGAATATGGATAGCTTACCGGTTGGTCAATCTTGAGAACGGGGGGTATTAAACTTACAGCGGGGGGAAGCGCTTAATAGGTCACCGCGTCAGCGCCACGAAATGAAAACGGCGTAAAAGAAAAGCCCGGTTTAATCGCCGGGCCTTTTTTGTTTTATAAGCTTTCTTCAAACTTTGTGTAGTCTTCAGCGCTTAAGCGCGTTTCCAATTCAGCAAGAGCAAGCACAAAGATAGTATTGGCTGTAGCCTGTACACTTTCCATTGCTGCGCGCGCATCATTTTTAAGCTGTTCCGTGGTACGCGTCTTCAGCTTACTTTCTAGGGCTTCTTTAATCTTGCTTGTCATAATCTTTCTGTTTGTTATTGATACTTCAAAGGTAATATAGGTAACTGATTTAACCAAACGTTTTTTCAAATATCTTTTCAAAGTATTTAGGAACCAGGAAAAACGGGGCTTTGCGCCCCTACCTTGCTTGTCTGCCAAAATTTCCGTAAGTTTACAGAATATGACAGAGTGGCAGACTATTTTAAACTCTACAAACTTGATAGACTTTTATGGGTAAACGCAAGACAGTCAAAAAGTTAAAAACAGCCGCAGCAAGCCCCAAACGCCCCCGAAGCATTGTAAAGGTAGACGCCCCTTCCGGCGAGGGTAAGCGCATGCAGGTGCGTAGCGTGCTTGCACAACGTGACATATTGACATACTTACGGGAAGAACGCGGACATATTGGCAGGGCTTGCGAACGTGCGGGGGTTTCCCGGCAAGCTTATTACATGCACTTGAAGGAAGACCCCGACTTCGCCCAGGCGGTTGAAGCAATCAAAGCGGGTATAGTGGATGACTATATCGACGCGCTTAACGATATTGCATTGAACCAAAAATTCTTCCCGGCGGTGAAATACTTCCTGGACAATCACGCGCAAGACAGGGGCTTTGGGCGCGAAGTCAAAGCAGCGGAAGACGCGGCGAAGACCAGCAAAGCACCGGTAAATAATACCCAAATAAACCTGGCAATCTTGCCCCCCGAAACGCTGAAGCAGCTACGTGACGCTTTGGCAGTTTCAGCCGCTTTGGAAGAAAAGGTGTAACACTAAGTGTAACAAAACCGCGCTGAAGACTTGCAAAGTCAATATGTGCGGACCCATCCGGCCCCGAACCCTGAAACACCACGAAACACGCCCCAATGAAACTGGGTTATTTTCGTGGTTTTTTGTTGCTGCTTGCTTACCTTGGTTGCACAAAAGTGTAACAAAAGGTGTAACAATCATGAAGGCAGAATTTCAAGTAAGTTATTTTCTGTGGTCAGCACGCAAAGACAAAGACGGTTTGGCACCGGTGTATCTTTCATCAAAGCAGAACAGCACAAAACTTATCAGGTATAACACAGGGGTAAAACTGCTGCAAGTCAACTGGAACAAAGCAAGGCGCGAACCGCGCAACAAACCTGTAGCGCTGTTGGATCTGGAAGCGCGCTTGAAGGATACTTACCGGGACCT
>JGI11643J12802_10014672_pt1 | contig 43525 bp, 63 predicted proteins | sample IowConreferecore_FD_12802 | JGI IMG/M metagenome (IMG submission 12802)
GTCAGCCGATATCGCTATTTATGGCGGTGCTGCGGGTGGCGGGAAATCTTGGGGTTTATTGCTTGAGCCATTGCGCCATTGTCATAACCCGAAATTTAGTGCCGTCATATTTAGGCGAACTTCGCCGCAAATAAGAAATCCGGGCGCTTTATGGGATGAAAGCCAGAACCTCTATACATTATTGGGCGCGCACTCAAGGGAGTCAGCGCTTGAATGGGAGTTCAAAAGCGGTGCGACTTTAAAGTTCGCACACATGGAATATGAAAAAACCCGGCTTGATTGGCAAGGCTCACAAATCGCATTCATTGGGTTTGATGAGTTAACGCATTTCACGAAGCTTCAATTCATGTACATGATGAGCCGTAATCGTTCGATGTGTGGTGTTAAACCCTATATCAGGGCGACAACAAACCCCGACAGTGATTCGTGGGTCGCAGAGTTTATATCTTGGTGGATAGACCAAGAAACAGGTTATTCAATACCCGAACGATCAGGTGTGATTCGCTGGTTTGTAAGAAATGGCGAAAACATTGTCTGGGGTGATAGCAAAGAGGAATTGATAGAGCAATTTCCTGATGAAGAACCAAAGTCCGTCACGTTCATTGCGGCATCGGTTTATGACAACAAAATATTGTTGGAAAAAGACCCCGGTTATTTATCAAACCTAAAAGCGTTGCCTCGTGTTGAACGCGAACGCTTGCTGGGCGGTAACTGGAAAATCAGGGCATCAGCCGGATTGTTCTTTAGGCGCGATCAAGTTGAAGTGATCGATTCACTGCCAGCGGATATAACTGCGCGAGTTAGATATTGGGATAGAGCCGCAACTGAAAAGACGCAAGACAATGATCCAGACTGGACGGCGGGCGTGCGAATGAGCCGAGACAGTAAAGGGGTTTACTACGTTGAACACGTCTCGCGTTTTCAGGGAAGCCCTGCAAAAGTCGAAGCCTCGATCAAGAACATCGCAAGCGCTGATACCGATGAGTGTCCGATTATCATCGAGCAAGACCCCGGACAAGCTGGCAAAGCAGAGGCGGGTTATCACGTTAGAAACCTAGCTGGTTATGACGTTAAAGCAGAAACAGTGACAAAAAACAAAATCGTGCGTGCATCTCCCTTTTCATCACAGTGGGAGGTTGGCAACGTCAAGATCGTGCGCGGCAGCTGGAACGAAGATTTCTTCGTTGAATTGGAGAGTTTTCCCGAAGGCGCGCATGACGATCAAGTGGACGCTGCAAGTGGCGCGTTCAAGTATTTAAGCAATGTTCGCAAACTACTAATGGCATGAGACGACTATGTTTAAATGGTTCAGACGAAAATCAGACTCGTTTAATAGTGTGCTTAGCCAATTATTGGCGTGGACTGATTCAGCAGGCTGGACGCGAAAAGATTATGCTGGGTATGCCCGCGAAGCGTATGAGAAAAACATCGTCGCTTATTACTGCATCACGCAAGTCGCGCGCGGGGTGTCTGATATTCCCTTCATCGTCACGATGGATGGCAAAGAGACTGATAAGGGTAAAATTGTACAGCTACTTAATCGACCCAACCCAGCACAGTCCTATAAAACGTTTATGCGTACAGCTGTCACACATAAACTCGTCAGCGGCAATACCTACATTCTAGGATTTCAAGCAACCACCAAGCGCATGATGGATTTGAGCTTGTTGCGCCCTGACAGGGTGACAATTGAAGTTGATAGCAACAACGAACCGATAGGGTTTCGTTACAACATGAACGGCCGTCAGGTAACTTTTCCCATTGAGCGCGGTACGTTGTTATCGGAAGTGCTGCATATCAAAGAACCAAACTTGCTTGATGATTTATACGGCATGTCGCCGATTAGCGCGGCCATGATGAGCATCGATCAGCATAATTCAAGCGGCATGTGGAACAGAAAGTTATTAGAGAATTCTGCCAAACCCCCTGGCATTTTAACAATGCGTGATAGGGGCGATCTTGCGCCATCGCCCAAACAAGAGCAGCTCGATGAAATTCGCGACAGGCTCGAAGAAAAGTATGCTGGCGCTAAGAACGCTGGGAAAATTCCCGTATTTGGTTTTGATCTTCAGTGGCAATCGCTCGGCATGACACCGACAGACATGGATTGGATAAATGGTAAGAACAGTACAGCGCGCGATATTTGCCTCGCGTTCGGTTATCCACCCCACCTGTTAGGCATGTCAGATGGTGCGACATTCAATAACGTCTCTGAGGCAAAACTCGCTCTCTATGAAGAAACCATTATTCCCATTGCACAAAATATGCTGGCCGAACTTGGTTATTACTTATCCGTTCATCAGGGAATACAAGTTGAGATTGTACCAGATTTGGACAAAGTAAGCGCATTAATGCCGAGACGTGAAACAGCACGTAGAAATGCGCGCGATGACGTTCAAGCCGGAATCATTACACCGAATGAAGCGCGTCAGGAAATTGGCTACGAAGAAGTAGAGGGCGGTGATGACATTTTAGTACCCGCTGGAAAATTACCACTTAACTTCGACATGACAGACTTGGATGAAAAGCAGTTCACTCTCTGGTTGATGCGCGAAGGCTATAGCCAGAAAGAAGCGCGAGAAACAGCAAAGCAAGCTTATTCCCCATAAGAGACACCCAATGCCATGCCCATGCAAAGACAAACACACGTCGCGGTTTGGCTGCGGATGCTCGCCCAGCAAGAAATACGCGCGGCTCGAAGTGCGAAAAAGCTACTTGTTACGCAGGGAAAAGCTACAAAAAAAGCGTTTAACGAAGGCGGTCAACTCAAAGCAGAGCAAGCCATAAGACAAGGCCATGCGACTTGGGTTCGTACATTGATCGCAGTCTACACCGTCGCTATCAGGAATTTTGCAGAGTACACGCAAGAACAGCTTGGCATGAAATCGAAAGCCAACTTTCTGGATTTAGTTGCGGGCTTTATTTCAAGAGAAGCATTCAACAAAGCAACGTATATCACGGGAACAAGCATCGAGCTTGCCCGTAACGCCATTATCAGTGGCGTTGAAAATGGATTGAGCGAAACAGAAATCGCAAAGCAATTAAACAGTGTCATTGGTGGCGGTTTATCAACGAGTCGCGCACGCACGATAGCGCGAACAGAGGTGCATAACGCTGCAACGTTCGGGATGCAAGCACAAGCCGAGCAATCAGAGCAGCTACTTATCCGCGAATGGGTTTCAGTACATGACGAACGCACTAGAGACATTGATAAAGGCGATCAGTTCAGCCATGTGCAAATGGACGGTGTGCGTGTTGGCATGGACGAGCCTTTTGCCGTACCGAACGCTGATGGGTCAGTCGAATTAATCGATAGGCCGGGCGAAGGTTCACCGGGTAACGCCATTAATTGCCGATGCACCTTGCTTTACGTTCCGCAAGACACAGAATTTTGAGGGTACAGACATGAACACAAGACAAACGAAACATTATGTTGCGCCGCTAGATATTAAGTCACTCGATAATGAAGGAACTTTCACTGGGTATGGCGCAGTGTTTGGAAATAAAGATAGTTACGGCGACATTATTGTCAAAGGTGCATTTCAAAACGATTTAATAACCAAAGATGCAAAGAGCGTGAAGCTTCTTTGGCAACACGATTCACGTCAGCCAATTGGCGTATATGACGAAATCAGAGAGGACGATAACGGTTTATTCGTGAAGGGTCGCTTGCTTATCAACGACGTTGAAAAAGCAAAAGAAGCCTATGCGCTTTTAAAAGCGGGTGCAATTAGCGGTTTGAGCATCGGCTATAGCATCAATCAAGGCGGCTCGGAAATGAAAGACGGTGCTTTATATCTAAAAGCGCTAAGCCTTTGGGAAATATCCATTGTTACTTTTCCAGCCAATGACCAAGCAAATGTAAGCGGCGTTAAAAGCGTCGATATCAAAACCATACGAGATTTTGAACACTTCCTACGCGATGTAGGTGGTTTCTCATTGAGCCAAGCAAAGCGACTAGCAGCGCAAGGCTTTAAAGCGGCAGGTGTCGATCAACGGGATGTTGATGCACAGGAAGAAGCCGAGTTGTTAGCAGCACTCACTCAATTTAACCAATTATTAAAGAGGTAACTTCACATGATCGAAGTTAAACAAGCATTAGAAGAAATGGGTCGCAATTTTGAAGAATTCAAAAAATCAAACGCCGAAGAAATCAAACAATCGTCTAAGGGTTATGTTGATCCATTGCTAAAAGAAATGAACGAACGCATCAATAGCGCGATATCCGAAGTCGAAAGTGCGAAAGAAGCGGCAGAGCAAGCGCAAAAAATGGCTAAAGCACGCCACGAAGTCGAGAATAATCTGGAAAAATCTCGCAGTGTCATGACAAAGGAACAAATCGCCATTCGTAACGCAACCCTAAAATACTGGGCTGGCGGCAACGACAATCTTTCTACAGACGAAAAAAATATACTCATTGAGCATAGCAAATCAATGAATTCGTTTACCGGAACAGATGGCGGTTATGCAGTCATGCCAGAGCTGGACAGAGCGATTGTACAATTGGTTCGTGAAACTTCACCCATTCGTCAATATGCCGAAGTAATGTCCATCGGAACAGATCGTTTGGTTGAACCATACGAAGGCGATGATTTTGCTAGTGGTTGGGTTGGTGAATTAGAAGATCGCACTGACACCGATAATGGCAAGCTCAAAGAAATTGCATGGGATATCCATGAACAATATGCAATGCCACAAGTTAGTCAAAAATTATTAGACGATGCTTATTTTGATATTGAAAACTACGTCATTAATAAATTAGCTGGCAAATTCGCTCGCGCTGAAAATACAGCTTTTGTAACTGGTGACGGTATTAAAAAACCACGCGGCTTTTTAACTTACACTGATGGCACGTCTGGTTTTGAACAGATTGAGCAAATTCCATCCGGCGGTGCATCAACCGTTACGGCAAATGGCTTGATCGATTTAGTTGAAAGCATGAAAGCACCGTTCTTAAGTGGTGCAGTATTCATGTTGAAACGCAGCACCGTTAAAGATATTCGCAAGTTAATTGACGGTAACGGCAATTATCTCTGGGGAATGGGCTTAAATGGCGGTACGTCACCGGATTTATTAGGCTATCCGATTGTGCGTGCTGATGACATGCCAGCTGTTCAAGCGGGCGCATTGGCGATTGTGTTTGCAAACTTTCGTGAAGCCTATCGAATCGTTGATCGTTTTGGCACACGCCTACTGCGTGACCCGTATACCAAAAAAGGCTTTGTAAAGTTGTATACAACCAAGCGAGTCGGCGGTGGCGTTAGAAACTTCGACGCAATCAAGATTCAGGATATCGCAGCAAGTTAATTTCCCATCTATCCATGAAAGAAAGGGCTGAGCCAGCGTTATGCGCTGGCTTTTTTCTTTAGAATTTAGGAGTACCGAGCAATGACGATGCACACACACCTTTTTGATGACAATAAGATCGATCAAGTTTTAAAACCAGCTGTTATTAATTCAGACACGTTGACTGCGGCGATTGACATGAAAGGCTATCAAGACTTACTGGCAATCGTGCATGTAGGTTTATCAGCTGACACGTTAAACAGCACCAACAAGATTTATCTTGAATTGCAGCACTCAGATACCGATGGCGACTATGTTGCTTGCGCTGATGCTGATATCACTAACCCTGTCACGGGCGCAGAAACAGGTACGTTTGCCTTGATCGATGCAGCAAGTGAAGATGAAAAAGCTTATTTCACTGGCTACAAAGGCACCAAACGATACCTAAAAGTAAACATTAACTTCGAAGGTACACACACAACGGGCACACCAATTGGAGTAACTACTCTCAAAGGTTTGGCTAATGCAATGCCTGTTAATACGACCAACAATACATAATTAAATTTAGGGGCTTTAAAAAGCCCCTTTTTTATTTATGGAGGAAGTATCGCATGAAAATTTTAATGCTGAACAACGCTGTTGGCATGGCTGATGGCATTCACTCAAAGGAATACAAGCAGGGCGAGACGTATGAACTGCCAGATAATTTGGCAAATAGTTTCATCGTAATGCAAGTCGCAAAGCTTGTAGATGATGAAGTAATCGAAGAAAAAGCCGTACCTGATGCACCAAAAAATAAAGCTAAAGTCAAAGCGCCGAAAAATAAGTCGGAATTAGGAGATTAAAACAATGAGCAATACCAAAATTGTACGCCAACAAGGTGGAGATGAATTAACCGTAAAAGATGGCGGTGAAATTAATATCGAAGATGGTGGTGTACTAGAAATTGATGGCAAAGACGTCACTGACGAAGTTGAAGGGTTGGACGGTTTAGATACTGCCAACATGCTATCAAGCATCGCCGCAGGTAATAAGTTTGTGATGGGCGAGTATACCGTAACAGCCGGTGATGCGACAGCTAACGCCGCCACGATTGATACAGGGTTAACAACCGTTGAAAGTGCAATCGTACAAGTTGTGGACTCAGGTAATAACGTTGTTACCTCTGATGCGGATGTGACATTTGCGGATGAAAATATTGTGGTGGCCGATGGTGCAACATACAACACAACCGCAGGTTACAAAGTCCGGTGGTCAGCATTTGGAGTATAACAAATGCGTCTTGAGTTGTTAGAAAAACAAACTGATGAATGTATTGATGCGACGAGCGCAAAGCAATTTTGTCGAGTTGATATTACAGCTGATGATACTTTAATCACCAACCTGTTTATTCCTGCGGCTCGACAATTTGCTTCGGATTTCATTAATGGTTCAATCATTCCTATAGCGTGTGTTGCTTGGTACGACTTTTGCAAAGACAAGTACGAGTTAAAAAGATCATTAACCCTTCCGCATACGCGCATTATAGAGGTAACGAGTGTCAAAAATTATGATGAAGAAAATGTGGCGACTGTTTTTGCAACAAGTAATTATTTTGTTTCTGGCAATCGCATTGTTCTTAACCATAATGCAGATTGGGAATTCGATGTTAGAGATTATGACTCCCTTAAAGTGGAATTTATTTCTGGATGGGGTGAATACCAAACCATAGATGACGTTGAAACGCTGGTTCAAACTGTTCCTGAAAATATCAAGTTAGCCATGAACATGATGGTTGCTCACTGGCTAGAGCAGAGAGAAGCGACAAGCGAGGTTGATTTCAAAAATGTGCCAATGGGTGCGACAGCATTGCTCTCGCCTTACAGGAACATTGCGCTATGAGAAAGCCGCGCATTGGGGATTTACGCCATCGCATACAGCTTCAACGTTACACCGAGAAAGAAGATAGCGGGCATGGAACGATCAAGACATGGGAAACAATCGCTACAGTTTACGCAAATATTATCCCCGTTAATGGCCTTGTAACGTTTGACACGCAACAAATAGATAAAAAAATCACCCATAAAATTATTATTCGCTACTACCCCTATATCAGCGCTGAAAAATGGGTGTTGATGGAAAGCCGTCGATTCAGAATTCGCAGCGTAACAAATGCCGATGAACGAAATATGTTCTTAACGTTGTTATGCGAAGAAGTGTTTCGCGGGCAAGACCATTTTGAGGTCAGCGAAAACGCAGTGGGTGATCCATTAGTGGGAGACTTACCAGCCGAGGACGCTTAAATATGGTCGAACTTAAATTTAAGTGGGAAGCAAAAGACCTCGAATTGTTCCAGCAAAATAGCGCCAAGTTTGGTCAAGAGATTGACGACGCAATCAAGAAAGCAGCGTTTATAATTCGCAACACCGCAATAGACAAGATATCTCATGGCTCACGTAAAGGCCGTCTTTACAAGCGTGGTGCCATAACCCATCGAGCATCAGCCGTTGGAGAATTTCCAAAGACCGATACAGGTCGATTAGTTAACAGCATTCGCATTAATCATAGTTTTCTTACAGCCGAGATTGGCAGCGATGTTTATTACGCCTCGATACTTGAAACAAAAGAGCCGTTAAAAGGTGGCCGGCCATGGCTTGAGCCAACGTATGAACTTACGAAAGACAAAATTGAAAGCTTATTCAATACCGCTTTAAAAAGGACGTTCGGCTTATGATCCAGATTACCGAAGTCATTCGCTATCTTAGAGATAACATCGAATCCTTTAAAGTTGGAGGAGCTGCGGAATTAGCCGCTGCAAAAGATGATTCTCGACTGATGGTAGAAAGCGGCACCGTTATTCCAACATTGTTCGCCATGCTTGGTAATTATGTCGCGCTTGAAGATAACGAAAATGCACAAACGCCACAGCAAGATACCGACCAGCGATTGGTCATTATTGCCTGTCTAAATAACAGTGCTGATAGAACAGGTCAGCACGCGCAACAGCTAGTACCAAGTGTGCGTCGAGCATTATTGCGTTTGCTCTACAACAACAACCAATTCGATACCGATGCACACCCATTGCAGTATGTCGGTGATGCAATGTCTGAAATGGATCGCGCGCGCTACTGGCATCGTTTTGAATTTCGATGCAAGGGCAGAATTAACATTACAGATGGCAAAGAATTCGACCTCGATAACTTTGATCGCATGGTTAACACGTGGATCAAGACTGGCTACACAGATAACCCGCTTGCTGTAGACGATATAAAAAATCTCTATGACGGCGCACCCGATTAATTCAGGAGACAAAACAATGACTCGGATTTTTATCAAACCAGCAGTGGCGGGGCAAATCATCAGGCATCCGCAAAAATTAAATTATCGCATCAAGCAAGAAGGTGAGTGGGTAAAAAACTCACGGGAATGGGAACGAATGTTATTGCAGGGCGATATTGTGCTGGCTCAACCGCCAGTGGTCGCACCTGCAAAGCAACAAGAGAAGCAAGAAAAGCCAGCGGTGAAACAGAAAGAAATTAACAAGCAAGGGAGAGAAATAAATGATTAATTTTGTGCAAATACCTAGAACTATTCGCGCGCCGTTGGCCTATCTTGAAGTCAACTCGAACAATAGTTCTTTAAATTCGTTAAACAACAAACGAATCCTGGTGCTAGGTCAGATGCTTTCTACGGGAAGCGCAGCTGCGAATGTACCCGTATTGGTTTCAAGCTACGCCCAAGCCATAGACTATTTTGGCAAAGGCTCAATGCTCGCCAATATGTTTGAAGTGTTATTCAGAAATAACCAGTTCACTGAAAAGTGGTGTGTACCAATGGCTGATGCTACTGGTACAAATGCAAGTGGTTCGATAACGATCACTGGACCAGCAACCGAAGCAGGAACGCTGTCATTTTACATGGGCGGTGTATTGGTATCGGTGGCCGTGGCAGACGAAGATACTGCAACCGAGATTGGTGATGCCATTGAAACCGCGATTAATGCTAATGAAGATTTACCCGTTACCGCTTCAAACGATGCTGGTGTCGTTACTGTTACCTATCGTCACGATGGCACAGTCGGTAATTTTTATAATATGCAAATTAACTATGCTGGCATTGCAGCTGGTGAAAAAACACCAGCAGGTGTGGGCGTAGCAATTGTCCAGCTAACAAGTGGCGCGACTGACCCAACAGTCACAACCGCCCTTGCTGCATTGCCAGAGCAAATTTTCGATTACTGGCTGCACCCTTATCAATCCTCAACCATTCTCGATGTATTGGATGATGAAATGGAAGATCGTTGGGATGCGTTACGTATGCTTGAGGGTCATGTCTTTGGTGCGGCAGCAGGTAGTGTTGGCACATTGACAACACTAGGTACAGGCAGAAACGGCAAACACGCAACCATCTTGGATGCAGGATTAGACAGTCCATCCCCATCTTATCTTTGGGCTGCCGCATTAGTTGGACAAGCTGCAAGATCGGCCAGTGCTGACCCTGCATTACCAATGACGACGTTACCTTTGCTGGCAATCCTACCGCCTAAAATTGAAAACCGTCGCTCATTAAGCCAAGTCAATACGTTGCTATATAGCGGCATTGCGACACATGAAGTCGATCAAGGCGGCAATGTCACACTTGGACGAATCATCACCAACAACCAAACCAATGCAGCTGGATCGGCTGATGCTACTTGGCTGGATGTGAATACACCGTTGACCGTTGCGACTCTGCGACAGGTATTGAGAAGCCGTATCACTACGAAATTTGCACGCATGAAGCTGGCTGATGATGGTAACAATTTTGGCGCAGGCAGCAACATCGTCACGCCAACTACCATACGCGGCGAAATTATTGCGTGGGCAGCCGAAATGAAACAGTTGGGATTGGTTGAAAATATCGAAGCATTCAAGCAAGCATTGATAGTTGAACGCGACACAGTTGATCGCACGCGCGTTAATGCAAGCATCCCGCCTGACCTTGTCAATCAGTTCTATATTTTCGCTGGCGCAATCAGTTTCATTCTTTAAACGAATAATTTTGGAGGAGTAAATCATGGCTAAAGTAGCTGGCACAGCGAAAGTCACGATTGACGGCGTTACCTATCTTTTGCGTGGCAACATGGAAATTGCAATCGGTGGTGTGCAACGTGAGTCAGTCAATGGCTTAGATGGGCATCACGGCTTTAAAGAAATTCCAACAAACGGTTCTATCTCGATGGATTTAACCGACGCTCCCGATATTGATTGGAATTTGCTCGAAGAAGCACAAAACGCAACAGTTCAAGTGGCGTTAATAAATGGTAAGTCAGCAATTCTAAGAAATGCAGCGCAAATGAACAAGCTTTCTTTGAGTGCAGACAATGGTCAAGTATCAGTTAAATTTGAAGGACCCAAAGGCGAATGGTTACCGAATCAGCAACAAACAGCAGCAACCAACAGTTAAGAATCAATCGCGATAATCTCCAAGATATCAATGAAGTAAACGATCAAACACCTTCGGTTGTTTACACATTGACCCATGTTGTCATTCAACAAGCGAATCGGGTTGAGGATGTAGAGATACGCCGACCAAAAGTTAAGCATCATAAAAAAATTGCTTTACTAAAGGAAAGTGAACAACCCGCCAAGCTGATTGAATGCACGACAGATATACCGACCCATCTTATCGATGAACTTGATCTGTCAGATTTTATGAACATTCAAGGAATCATTCTTAGAATGATGGGAAAGTACCAAGCAATCTGACGGAATGTATTGCTTTTCTAGCGCACACTTTTCACTGGCAACCATCGGAAATCGGCAATCTCACAATAGATGAATTTGTCGATTTTATTGAGCAGGCGAACAAGATATGTCAACACTCGATGCAAAAATAACGATTACGGCGGTTGATAAAGTCAGTGCTGTTATGAAAAGCATTAACAATTCGATTAATCAGATTTCAAACGCTACAAAAACCTTAAATAGTGCGATGGCCGATGTTGGTAATGCAACAGGTCGAGTGGTGCGAGATATTCGCAATGTCGCGTTCGCCGTTGTCGGTGCTGGCGCAGCACTGTTTGGTGTCGCCAAAAAAACCGCTTCATTTTCTGAGGAAATTTTAATTGCATCGCAAAATGCTGGTGTTGGTGTCGAAGCACTGCAAAAGCTTCGGTTTGCGGCCTCACACGCAAATATATCGACACAGGATTTAGATAACTCTTTAAAGTTTTTGAACCGTTCGATAAGCGATGCGTTAACAGACCCGACAAGTGCGGCGGCGGCGGCATTCAACTCTATGAATCTGTCATTGCTGAACACTGATGGCACAGTGAAATCAACCAACACTGTACTCGAAGAAATGTCGGACAAATTCAAGAATGCGGCAGATGGACCACGCAAAGTTGCGACAGCCATGACATTGATGGGGCGCAGTGGTTCTGAATCGATTGCTTTCTTGAATCAAGGTTCAAAGGCAATGCGCGAGCAACAAGAGCAGGCAACGAAGCTCGGCTTTGTCATGACTAAAGAAATCTTGGAAAAGAATGCCAAGTTTGAACAAGAGTATAAAAACCTCACGTTCTCGATTGGCGGTCTTGTCAGCATGATTGGGACAGAGTTGATACCCGTCTTAATGCCAGTTATCAAGGGAATGCTCGAATGGATGAAAACAAACAAGCTTTGGGTGTCGGGCAAGATTAGCGAAGCTGTTGTCCAGTTAGCGCAAGGCTTAAAAGAAGTTTGGAAGCACCTAATCATGATTCGGGATTTTCTCGCGCCCGTGATTAATGCGCTAGGCGGTTTTAAGACGATCATCATCGCGCTTGCGAGTCTTTACATACTTAGATTCATTGTCGGTGTAGGAAAGCTTGTTGCAGCCATATTTACGCTTGGGAAAGCATTCGTTGCATTGAGTGCAGCCATTCTAGCCAGCCCTATTACTTGGATTATCGTTGGTCTTGTTGCATTGGGCGCAGCAATTTATCTAATCATAAAAAATTGGGGTAAGGTAAAAGAAGCTATGCGCTCGGTGTGGGCTTATGCAAAGCCTTTTATCGAGGGTTTGTTAAATATCATCACCTTTGGCATGTATAGCATCGTCAAAATGATTGTTGCTAATTGGGATGAAATCACGGCTTATTTGCAAGGCGCATGGCAATTCATTGCTGATATGGCCTCTTACGTTTTTAATCTCGTATTTGGCTACGTCAAAGCAGGATTCGATCCTATCCTTCCCTATATTCAAGCAGCGTGGGATGGGATTGTTTCATTTTTTACGGCTGGGTTAGAAAAGCTATTGGGCTTGTTTGGCACAAACCTTGAGTCAGTAAAGAAATCTGTTATCGAATTTACCGATGCCATCATTGCACCTTTTAAAAATCTTTATGACTACATTTCAAGTGTATTCACGAAAATAGTCGAGTTAAAGAACTCCATATTCGGTGGTGATGAAGATATTACCCAGAAAATAAACGTCGTTCCCGAAGTCATGAAGTCCAACTTACAGGACTTGAGCGCGGTTGATGGTGCGCAACAGAATCTTGCAACGGCTGGTAGAAAAATACTTCCTCTGTTTACTCAAACTGCCCAAGCAATGCAACAGGGGCAAGCGCCAGCAGCTAATGTACCCATGGCAGAATCCGTAAGCGATGTACCCAAGAAACTCGATATTTTCATGACAATTGATTACGAAGGTCGCCCAACCAAAGTCACAGCTAAAAGCCCAACCACTCCAATTAACTTTGCTGCAAGCGTAGGTAAAATGGTATGACGATTGCGCGCTGGAAAGAGCAACTACAAAACGCCAGTTTTCGCGGTGTAGAGTTTAAAGTCGCTACCGTTGAAACTGTTGTCGGGCGTCGTAATGTCTTGCATGAATACCCAAGCAGAGATGTTCCTTTTGTTGAGGACTTGGGCAAGAAAGCACGTGAGTTCACTGTCAATGCGTATTGCATCGGTGATAATTATATAGACGATCTTAACAATCTCATTAGGGTAATCGAGCAAGACGGCTCGCCGGGTATTCTTGTACACCCTACACTCGGCATATTAAACGTTTGCCCCAAAGAATGCCGTATCACATACAGTAATACCGAAGGCGGTATTGAATATCTAACAATTACGTTTATTGAATCGGGTATCAATCAATATCCAAGCGCGACTACTGACACTCAAAGCAATGCGATTGAAAAGTCCAGACAGGGAAATGAGCAAGCAGAGGAATCTTTTGCTGATAATTATGCGATACAAGGATTTTCTGACTCATTAGCAACAAGAGCGACTAATACACTCATAGGTACGTCAAGCGCCCAAGGCGGGGATGTTATATTTAGAGACAACAGTTTGTACGGTGTATTGTTGAAAGTTGTCGGGCGTAGTGCAAACTTGGCTTCATCGAGTACCAACTATTCTATTTTTAGAAACAACCTGAATAATTTTCGTGATGAAATTAGTACATTTATAAGTTCGCCCCCAGAAGTAGCTACACGTATTACAGACCTTGTTTCTGGATTGAGTACAATTTATGAAGGCCAGCCTACTAAGATCATTATTGCTCAGAAACAAGTTTTTAATTTATTTGGGATGGGCATTAAAAGTATTCCTTTGACTAGCCTAGCGAACCCGTTTCCAACTCCCAATCGTACCCAGATGGCGCTTAATCAAGATCAGTTATTTGATCTAGTGCATATATCGGCACTAATTGAAATCATCGTGGCCATAACGGGGTTAGAATTTGAAAGCCGAGCTGATGCGTTGAAAATAATGTTCGATTTACAAAAACTCATGGAGCCGAAGTTAAAATACCTTGCTGATAACGCCTACGATCTAGCCTATAACGCGCTTAACAACGCACGCATAGCAATGGTGCTGGATATTAAAACTCGCGCTGCCACACTAAAGAACGTCAAATACATTAAAAACTATTACGCCGTTCCCGCTATTGTCCTGGCCTATCAACAATACCAAGATGCGACGCAAGAGGCGGATATTATCACCCGCAACAGAATCATCAAAAACCCGTTGTTCGTGCCGCCTAACAAAGACATTGAGATTTTAGTATGAGCGAAATCTTGCTTGTTATTGATGGCAATCGTTATGCAGGTTGGAAAGCAATTGATACCACCATTTCTATGGAGAATTTATCAGGACAATTTGCGGCCACAATTTCTGACGTTATTGGAAAAGATAATAAACCCATTCGCGCGCTGCCAACGATTCGCCCAGGACTCGCTTGCGAGGTTTATATAAATAATCAGGTCATCATCACGGGCTATGTCGATAAAGTCATGCCAGTCATATCACCCGATAATCACAGCATTGTTGTTCAGGGTCGGGATAAAACAGGCGATCTTGTTGATTGCTCGATGACACAATCAACGAATCAATTGAAAAACCTAACTATCGATCAGATTGTAAAAAGGATATGTGACCCATTTTCTATACCGGTATCAATTGATGCGGACGCAGGCGAACCTTTTACTAATTTTCTAGTAGAGCAAGGTTCAAGCTGTTTTGAAACGATTCAAAAGCTTTGTTACATGCGTCAGATGCTTGCCATATCAAACGGGCGTGGCGGTCTAAAGCTGACGAAAAGCGGCACAGAGAAATTAGGAACTGATTTAATTGAAGGCTTTAACATCAAGTTTGGCGAAGCCAGCTATGATTTTAGCGAACGATTTAGTGATTACTATTGCAAAGGCCAGCGTCAGGGCGATGACAGTTCAACACCAGAAACGGTAGCAAGCAATGTCGGTCATCAAAATGATCCTGTTGTTACACGCTACAGACCCTTATTAGTTATTGCCGAAGGCCAAGCCGATACGCAAACCTGTACGCAACGAGCTAAGTGGGAAGCAGCGATCAGAAAAGGTAAGTCGCGACGCTTAACAATCACCGTTACAGGCTGGTCACAACAGAACGGACAAATCTGGGAAATCAATAAATTGGTAAACGTGCGCTCAGAATTATTGGGTGTAAACGATACGCTATTAATTTCCCAAGTAAATTTTAAGTTAGACGAAAATGGCGAGATTGCTATTTTGACGTTAACACCTCCCGAAGCATTCACGCTCGACGGCAGACAATCGCCCGACAAAGGCAAGTCCAACCCTTACATATCGGGGTAATAATGTTCACACCAGATTTTACGCAGATGGCGCGACGCGCTATTAACCGTCTCAATAACATTCTTTGCCGTGGCATTTTAACTGGTGTAAAGCCAGCCAAGACTCCAACGGCAAGTGTGACTCTATTCAATGATGAAAAATACGATGGGATAGAGTTCGCGCAAGACTTTGGCTTTATTTCTTATCCACCCGATGACGGTCAAACAGAGGTGCTGGTTGCATTTCTAGGCGGACAACGCGATCACGGCACAATACTAAAGGCATTTAATAAGCAAAAAGCCTTAAACCTCCCTTTAGAAAAGGGCGAGTGTGCAATCTATAACAAAGTAACAAACACCTACATTCTATTAAAAGCCGACGGCACAATTTTAATTAAAACCGACGCTGACGAAGGCGTAAAAATTGAAGCTGAAAAAGTCACCATCACAGGCGACCTATTTGTTAATGGCGACATTATCGACAACACCGAAACAAACAACAACACCGTGAAAGATATGCGCGACATTTACAACGAGCATGTTCATGGCGGCGTTGCGCCAGGCGGTGCAGAAACATTAGCTACCACTGATACACAATAGGAAAAACCCATGGGCGACATTGCACTGATATTTCAGAATGGCATGCAATATGCAGACATTGAAATAGACCCGCCAAGCCTAAAAGTCGATCAAGATTTACAAACTGCCGTCATTATTTCCCTTTTTACTAATCGATTGGCAGATAAAGATCAAGTTGATGAAGGTCAAGATCGTCAGGGATGGTGGGGAGATAGCTACGCAACAGTTAATGGCTCACGTATAGGCTCAAGGCTTTGGCTTTTAAAACGATCCAAGCAATTGCAGAGCGTCGCTAATCTCGCAAGGGATTATTGTTACGAAGCGCTGCAATGGTTAATAGAGGACAAAATTGCTGAGTCATTAACAGTGCGCGCAGAAATTATTGCCATGTACACACTCGGAATTGAAGTGAAAATTGTTCGACCCCAAGACATCCAAAATTTTAAATTTGATTATGTTTGGAGACAGCTTTAATGGCGATTTTCACGAGACCAACGCTTACTGAAATTTTACTCAGTATTCAATCTGACATTGATTCGCGATTGCCAGAAGCCGATGCACTACTGAGATATTCTGTTTTAAGCGTGATAGCTTATGTTTTTGCGGGTGTAGCAAATGGCGAATATGGCTTCATAAGCTGGATAGCACTACAGGTTTTTCCTGATACAGCTGAAGCAGAATATTTAAGGCGTTGGGGTTCGTTTTGGGGTGTTGCGCCAATCGCTGCGACACCAGCTAGCGGCAATATTGATATAACTGGCGTGAGCGACGGGGTTGTTATTCCAGTCGGTACAGAATTTCAACGCAGTGACGGCGTACTGTATGAAAGCACCGAGGAAGTTGAGATTGCAAGCGGTGTTGCGAGTGTTCCCGTTGTTGCACAGACCGCTGGAGATGACTCAAATGCCGACCCTGACACTGAATTACTTTTCGTCAGCCCCATAGCGACTGTTTTTAATATAGCAATCGTTGACGATGATGGCTTAACTGGCGGTACCGATGACGAAGAAGATGAGCCCTATTTACAGCGTTTGTTAGATCGTATCCAAACACCGCCTCAAGGCGGTAGCGCGGATGATTATATAAAGTGGGCGCTTGAAAATGAAGGTGTAACACGCGCTTGGGTTTATCCGCAAGAACTTGGAATTGGAACAGTAAGTGTTCGGTTCATGATGGACAACTCTTACGATGACGGTATTCCTTTGTCTGGGGATGTTACAACGGTGCAAGCTTATATCGACGCGCTTCGCCCTGTCACGGCCGATGTAAGCGTACTCGCTCCCGTTGCTGACTCATTAAATTTCACAATTGAATTAAATGAAACAGACACATTAACTATACGCGCAGCTGTTGAAGCAAACTTGCGAGAGATGATAGCGCGAGATGGTGAGCCTGGAGGCACGATTTACATATCACGTATTAATGAAGCGATATCCTTGGCAACTGGCGAATTCGATCATGAGCTGACAGTACCAGCTGCGAACGTTACGCATACGACAGGCCATATTGCGGTCATGGGAACAATCACTTGGGTCTAAAGGGATTATAAAATGACTATTGGCGCAACTGATGAAGATTTTTTACAGCAATTAATAAGGCTTACCCCGCCCGGTTCTGCATTCACGACAGAAAGTACAAGCAATTGGGTCAAATTATTAAGCGCAATCGCTCAAACTTGCGAGCGTGTCGATGCAAATGCTGTCTTATTATTAGATGAAGCTTTTCCTGACACTACCACGCTTTTATTACCTAATTGGGAGCGCGTTGCTGGGTTGCCTGACGAATGCTCTGAGCTTGGTGATACTTATGAAGTTAGACGATTAAAACTAATTCAGAAATTAACATCGCGTGGCGGCCAAGCAAAAGATTATTTTATCGAGGTAGCTGCGGCATTGGGTTATACAGTCACTATCACAGAATTCAGACCTTTCAGAATAGGAATTAGCCGCATAGGCGATCCATTGTGCAATGAGGATTGGTGGTTTGTATGGCAAGTTAATTCTGCACTAAACACAATCATTTGGTTTCGAGCCAGCAAATCTGGTGCGGGAGAGCCGTTAGCTTCTTGGGGTAATGTTCGCTTGGAATGTATAATGAATAAATACAAACCAGCTCATACAATCGTTCAGTTTGCTTATACCTAAAATCTAAACCCAGAGATTACAAATTAAAGAAAGCGTGTGTCTTAACGACATGCGCTTTTTTTTGCTTTGAATTATAAGGAGTAAAGAATGTATAGAATTGATAATGAAACGGCAGTCAACATTATGCCTGCTCCTGCCGCCGATGGCCCAAATCCAGATAGTTTTTTCACACATGGAAGCGCAGAAGATGGTATTCCAGCCACAATTGTAGAGCAAGACTGGGCGAATGCCGTACAAGAAGAACTCTGTTATGTGATTGAGCAAGCAGGGTTAACATTAAGCAAATCTACTCATACGCAATTATTACAAGCTATTAAATTAATTTCGCAAGGTAATACGTCATCCTATACGACCTCAACCACGGCTGCTAATACTTACACGGCAACATTAAGCCCCGCACCAGCCGCTTATACAACGGGGATGCTCGCGTATATTAAATTTACCAACGCAAACACTGGCGCGGCAACCATTAATTTGAATGGTTTGGGCGCAAAAGATATTAATCGTGTTGATGGATCAGCATTAAATGCGGGTGATATAGCCGCAACGATGATCGCTATATTGATGTATGACGGAACAAATTTTCAATTACTTAATGCCCCAACTTCACCTGTTGCATTACAAAATAGCTTGTATGTTTATGCAGACGATACAGGTTCAGCAAATGCTTATGCAGTGACATTAGCCCCAGCTATCACGTCTTATGTAAAAGGTTTGAGATTAATAAGTAAAATTGCCAATACAAATACTGCTGCAAGTACACTAAATGTTAATGCGCTAGGTACAAAAGCAATACAAAGACCAAACGGCGATGCGTTGGTTGGTAATGAATTAGTAACAGGACAAATGGCCGAATTTGTATACGATGGCACGCAGTTTCGTCTTGTAAATCCTGCTAATGACGCGACTCAACCAAAAATACAAAACAACAGTTATTCGTATGCCGCTGATTCAGGCTCGGCAAATACATACGCCGTGGCATTAACGCCTGCAATTACCTCTTATGTAACAGGGTTAATTGTAAGAACAACCATTGCTAATGGTAACTCAGGGGCAAGCACTTTAAACGTCAATTCATTAGGAACAAAAAACATACTTCTATTGAATGGCGATGCGTTGGTTGGCGGTGAATTAATAACAGGCATGATTGCGCAGCTTTTCTATGACGGCACACAATTCAGATTGTTAAATCCCTCTACAGTAAATGGTCGCCTATTAAACGTTCAGGTTTTTACTACCTCTGGAACATACACGCCAACACTTGGAACTAAAAAAGCATTTGTTGAATGTTGGGGTGGCGGCGGTGGTGGGGGAGGTAACACCAACGGCTCATTCGCAGGTGGTGGTGGCGGTGGTGGCGCATATTCAGCCGATCTCATTTCAATTTCAGGAACAGCAACAATTACTGTCGGCGCGGGCGGGGCTGGTGCAGCGGCTAGTTCTACAAATACAGGAACAACAGGCGGTGATACATCTTTTAATGCCTCTGTCATTGCCAAAGGCGGTATTGGCGGCGCTGGCGCAAGTGGTGCGGCAGCGGGTGGAGTAGGCGGTGCAGCTGGTAGCTGTACAGGAAAAGTTAAAATATCTGGCGGAGATGGTTGGCCATCGACTGCGGTAAACACAGCTTTATTTGGTGGTATGGGTGGTATGTCGCCAAGACTTTCCTGGACTCCGAATACGAACGTAGGTGGCAATGGCGCATCGAATAGTGGCCAAGGTGGTCATGGTGGATCGACTGGCGCAGGTGGTGGCACAGGCGGTTCAGGCTATGTAGTTGTTAGTGAATTTGCTTAAAGGAATTAAAAAATGTATAGAATTGATAACGCAACAGCTGTTCCTTCGCTACCAACACCCGCACCAGTTGGACCAAATCCAGATGGTTTTTTTACTAAAGGCGATCCTAACACGGCGCAATTGGCAACGATTGTTGACGATGATTGGTTAAATGGAATTCAAGAAGAACTTTGTAATGTCATAGAAAATAGCGGCATAGTATTAGATAAAAGCGACCGCACGCAATTACTACAAGCCATTCAAACGCTCGTTAATGGAACGCCCTATGCCGTTTCATCATCAGCTGCGAACACCTACACCGCAAGTGTTACGCCCGCTCCTGTTGAATATACAACGGGTATGTTGGTGCTTATTAAATTCAATAATACAAATACTGGTGCAGCTACGCTTAACCTCAACGGGCTTGGAGCTATCCCGATTAAACGCCTTGATGGTTCAGCATTAGTAAGCGGTGATTTTTATAGTGGTATGGTTGCTGCATTAGTTTATGACGGCACGAATTTCCAGATATTGAATGCACAAATCGTAAAGCCTTCATCAGTTGTTAACAATCAATTTAGTTATACAGAAGATGGAGGTTCGGCAAATACTCTAACGGGTACATTAACGCCTTCGCCTTCGGGCTATACAGCTGGCATGGCGGTTAAAATAAAAGTGGCCAATGCAAACACGGGCGCATCTACAGTGAACTTAAATGGCTTGGGTGCGAAAAGCATTAATCTTTCTAGCGGCGCTGCGCTAATTGGCGGGGAATTAATAGCTGGAATGATTGCTGAGTTAATTTATGACGGCACAAATTTTCAATTATTAAATTCCAGCCTTGCAGGAAGATTTATAGGCTATCAAAAATTTACATCTTCTGGCACATATACACCCTCAGCTGGTTGTAGAAATGCAAAAATTAAAGCATGGGGCGCAGGAGGCGGAGGCGGCTGTTGTAATACAAACCCTATTATTGGTGGTCCTGGGGGAGCAGGCGCGTATGTAGAGGCATTTGTACCCATTACGGGAATCGTAACGGTAACTATTCCGACGGGCGGGGCTGGTGCAACTGTTAATACAAATAATAATGGCGGTGCTGCAAGTGGCGACACTTCATTTGGTACATTGGTGGTAGCAAAATCTGGAGCCCATGGTGTTGGCGGCGCTAATGGTGGTGCTGGAGGTCAGGGAGGCCAAGCAGCATCATGTACTGTTCCCACGAGTGGCTTTGCTTTATCAGGTGGAAATGGCAATACCTCAACAACTTTAAATTTTACAGGGTATAGGGATTGGGGCATGGGAGGATCATCGCCGAATAATACGATAGCTTCTATTATTGGCGCGCCCGGTGACGGCGCGGCTAATTCTGGCCAAGGTGGCGCGGGTGGTACAACAGCCTACAGAGGTGGTAATGGCGGCAGTGGTTACCTCATTGTGGAGGAGTATAGTTAAAATGACGAAAAAGTTTACTAATTCGTCATTCCTATATATATCAGTACTTAATCAGCCACAATCCTGAAATGCCAATTGTAAATGACGAAATACTTTGTGATAATGCAAAACTTCGTCATTCTGGAACTGGCAACATGCCCAAGCAAGCCGAGATATTAAACGCAGATGAATTTAAGCGTTTGCTCAAAATTGTATCAACCTCGAAGCACGCCAAGCGCGATACTCTTTTGATTCTCATGTCGTATGGATTAGGGCTGCGCGCAGTTGAACTCGCAGCCTTAAAACTTCATCAAGTAGTAAGTGACGACGGTAAGGTGCGGGAAGCTTTGCAATTAAAGCGCACCAAGGGCGATAAGAAACGCACACTCTACCTGTCTGAACCGAGAATTAAAAAAGCCATTATCGAATATATCGAAGAAAGAAAAATTATTTCAGAAAAAAAACGCATTGTATTCTCACATCAACAAGCACTATTTCTTTCCCAAAAATACGGACAATTTACAAATAAAACCCTCGCTAGACGTTTTGATATTATCTATCGGGATGCTGGTTTTGTCGGTGTTACTTCCCACTCTGGCAGACGAACATTTGCTACGAATCTAATTGAGCAAGGCGTCGATATAAAAGCAGTTTCCACCTTAATGGGTCACTCCAACATTCAAATGACTGCTCAATACGTGCAAAATAATCCGGTAAGATTAAGCAATATATGTGCGAAAGCGCTTTATTAAATCGAATCTATTATTATTTCTATCGGGGTTTTGGTGTTTGTTAGCTTGTCAACATAGAGCAATAAACCCCCAAAGAAAATAAAATATGCTCCAATTAAGAGTGCAATAAATTTTTTCCTTTTGTATACAAAATCACGAAGCATATTTTTTCCTTAAATAATTTTTTGGGAGATTCTGATAAATGAAATTTGCTTTTAAAGCCGCCCCTGCTTCATTAACATGCGCGTGGTCAACAAAGTCACTAATTGGTATTGAGCTTTTTGGCATTTCAATTAAAAACACATGGTATTTTTTACTCATTTTCCTCACAACCGCCTTGTCTTTTTCGTAAGCTATTTCCATTGCAGAGAAAGCAGACTTTACCCAGTCATCGTGATAAGTTTTAAAAATATCAGCTGTAGCAATTGGCTCTATAAATAAAACTGGTTTTGCTCCGTCAGTTATAATGGTTTGTAATAAAACACCAAGATTCCTTTCAAAACCGATAGGCTCGTTATGCTTTACATTTTGCATTATCATGCTTGGCTTTACAGTGTTCCATTCAGCTGGCAATAAGATCAGGTCTGATAGTTTTGGATTACCTAACCACCAAGCATATATAATTCTGAGGAAATAAGAGTATTGCAAAATCTCTTTTTCACCAACTCTGCTAGCTATTGAAAGGCCACCCCAACGGCGAAATTTACTATAAGTGGGGTCATAATCTTTAAAATATAATGGCGCTGTGTCGTTCCAGCCTAGATTGACAATTACAACGTCAGGGCTTAGATACCTATATTTGAACATATAATGAGAGAGCATCTCAGCTGATGTTGCTGCATTTATGCCACCATTAATTGTTTCGACTTTGTATCCTTTATGATTAAAGATACCCTCCAATTGCGCTGTCCAAGTTTTTGCTGGATTCTCTACTCCGCCATCAAATGTTGTTGACCCGCCTAGCGTTAATATGCGAATAGTTTTTTTATCGGGTGTTTCTGAAATTTCGTGTCCTCGATAACCTAAGCTATTAATTTGTTGATAAGAGTTCGTATATAAGGGTGTATTCTCGTAAAGCATATAAGGATGCGGTGTAAAGGATGAGTAGTTATAGATATCCGCATTGCCAAGCAAAACCTCAACAGATTTTCTACCGGCCTCCAATGTAACGTCTTTATACAGCCATCGGCTTGTCATTTCCACGCAAAAAACAAACATCAAAAATAAAAATAGTGTCCAGATAACAATGTGTTCTTTTTTCATGATTGAGCCTAAAATTGAAAATAAATAAATGCGTAGTGCGCCGTACCACTAAAGTAAATTAACAGATAAAGCATCGATATATACAATGGAATTTTGTAACGCATCGTCAGAGCTGGGTATAATTCTACAAATTGCCTGTTTCTCTTGTAGCCTATACTGTCAGTTATAATTAAAGGCAAAATAAACACTAATAGCGTATAAAATAAAACTGTAAAATCTCTTGATAACGACAATGGATGAAACAAAACCTTAAAAAATCCCCCGCTTAATTTGTGAAATTGCGCATTTGTTTTTGAGAAAAACAAAATCCATCCATAAACAGTCGATACAAACATAATAGTGATTGCTAGCCATTTACCGACTTTACCAAGATATTTTTTTAGGTAAGTATTGATTGGGATAATTCTATAAAACGTCAGTAACATTCCATGATAAATCCCCCACAGCAAGAAAAACACACCAGCCCCATGCCATATACCCCCCAAAATCATTGTTACCATCAAGTTAATGTAAGTCTTTAACTTGCCGCTTTTATTCCCGCCAAGCGGAATATAAAGATAATCGCGCAACCAGCTTGATAGACAGATATGCCAGCGCTGCCAAAACTCCGATGGCGATTGAGAAAAATATGGGGTAATGAAATTCCTTGTCAGCTTAATGTTAAAAAGCTTTGCTGATCCTGTTGCAATATCTGTATAAGCGGAAAAATCTGCGTAAATTTGAAATGTAAATGCCAATGCTATAATAAACCCTAACCCTGGAGTTGCAGAATGGTTCTTTTGACATATTTCAATTAAATTGCCAAGGTTATCTGCAATAACTATTTTTTTGGTTATGCCATAGAGTATGAGAAACACTCCGTATTCCAGCACCTTGTTTGATGGTAATACTCTTTTTTTACCTAGTTGCGGCAGTAAATCTCTCGCTCGCTGTATTGGACCAGCTACAAGTAAAGGGAAAAAAGAAACAAAAGTAAGATAGTCGAGGATATTTTTTCTTGGAACAATTACACGTCGGTATGTATCTACGGTATAGCTGATAGTATGAAAAACATAAAAAGATATGCCTATAGGTAACAGCAGATTCAAATGAGGAATTTCTGGTATTGATCGAAAAATAGAAAACGTATCAATTAAATTCTTATTAACTACATCTATCAACCAGTCGCTATATTTAAAGAAAGCAAGCACTAGCAAATTTAAAGACACGCTCAATGCTACTAAAAATTTTCTCTTTCTTTCGTTTGCGGTTTTGTGAATAATCCCCGCAATAAAATAATCTTGCAATGAAATCAAAATCAGAATTACTAGATATTTAAGCTGGCCAAATGCGTAGAATGTTAGACTTGCGCCGCAAATAATTAAATTGTGATATCGAGTGTGCTTTACAGTCTGGTAAAGCAAAAAAACAAATGGTAAAAAAAACAATACATAAAAAAATGAATCAAATTCCATAATATAAAATCCCTATCTCTAATCTCAGCTTAAATAAGCTGTTCAGCTTTCAATAATTCATTCATCTTTTGATTTGCCATTGCAAGATTGATGCCATAAGCAGAAATCAAAAAAGTGTCTTGCTTGATCGGGCAATACTCATACGTGAGCATAATCTCGCCATTCATTCCGACCTTTTCAATATTAAGATAACAAGTTTCATTTCCAACAGTAATTACCATCGGAATGTCGATTTTACCCATTTGCTGCAATCCCTATTATTAGGAGCAAAACGCAAGAATATAACCGAACCCGTCATATAAACGGTAATGTTTTATAGCGTGACGGGAAAGAAATAGAACAAAAAGCGAGCTAATTTATTGATTGTATTATAGCGCCTAAACGCACTAATATATTTTAATAACATATTAAATATCAACAGCTTGTAGATTAACAGCGGGTGGGTTATATGGTTGTAATTATAGCGTATATACGCTATATTAAGGATACCAAAAGAAACGGGAGTATTTAACATGGCACACGAACTATACGAAAACGATCAAATGATATCAGGCAGAAACATAACGCCTTGGCATCGATTAGGGGAAATTACAGACGAGATAGGCATAGCAGATTTGCATCGTATTATGGGTTGGGATGTTGAAAAAATATTAATGGCAACGATGAAAGCAACGGGCATTATGCCAACGGGCGAAAAAATTAGCATACCTAGCCTAATTACAAGCTCTTATGCGACTGTTAGATTGCCTCGCAACGAAAATGAAAGCCCGATTTTGCTAGGTGCTGGCATGTCAGAAAGTTATCAGGTTTTACAAAACAGAGACTTGATTCAGTTAGTCGAGCCTTTTGTAGAACAAGGTTGCGCGATAGAAACCGCTGGTACGCTTAAGAACGGTCAGCGAGTATGGATCATGCTGCGCTTGGCAAAGGACTTGCATGTTGGTCAAAACGATGTGATCCAAAAATACATAATGGTATCTAACGATCATACAGGCAGACAAGCTGCACGCTTTGGGCTCGTTGGTATTCGCGTTGTTTGCATGAATACACTTAATATGGCTGAAAATAGCCATTATGGAACAAGCCAGTTAATGCGAATATTTCATCAAGGGAACGTAAACGAAAGCCTTAAAACTGTTGCTAGTATGCTCGATCACGTAAATGGAAAATTTGTTAACTATGCAATTAACCTTGATATGTTGACGAAAAAAAATATCAGTCAAGTTGAACTCAAACGCTATATTGCCGACTGTTTCAAGCCGACTTACTCACAAAATAGACGTGATACAGATAGCTTTATCGAGAAGACCGAGCAGAAAATTATACAGCTTTTTGAGTCTGGCGCTGGTAGCGACTTAAAAGAAGCAAACGGTACGGTGTACGGTGCATACCAAGCTGTTAATGCGTATCTCAATCATAACAAAAACGTGGCATTAGATACCAGATTGCCGAGTCTTGTATGGGGGCATAGAGCAAACACCGATAAGCGTGCGCTTAACCTCGCACTGAAATTGGCAGCGTAACAATGTATTTTCGTTGCCCCGTTTGTCGCCAGCTATCGAAAGGCAAAAGATGTGCTTACTGTCCGCGCCCTAATAAGGGGCGCGTGGCAAAAACAGAGGGGTTAAGAAAATGAAAACAACTAATCCATCACTAGCGAAACACCTTTTAATCGTAAACGAGCAAGACGTTAATGGCGAATCGTTGCTTGATTATATCGATAGGGAAATTTCTGCCTCTGAGGCTGATTCAAAAACTGTATTAAACATAGATGAAATCGTTGCTGTTGAGGCCAGAATTCAAACACTCAAGGAGATAAAGGCGCGAGTTTGCCTATCACTCGCTGTTTTGCAACAGCAGAAAAGTAGCTGAGTCTACCATTCAGTGCGCGAATGCGTCATAATGCGAGCAATTTTTCAGGGCAGGTATTATGAAACTTTTAACCACGAGACAAGTTGCCGAGCTGATAGCAGAGAAAACTGGACAGCCCATTAGTGTTCGGCAAGTACAGCAAGAAATAAAAAACGGCTATATCAAGGCAGAAAAAATAGCCGGTACCTATCTGGTTAAAGAAAGCGCATTAAATCATTATGAGCGTAGACATCCGGGCGTAAAAGCCAAAGCTAAATAAAATAATTTAGAATTCGGTTATAACGAGCAATGCCGATATTTTAATTATAGGCTCACTCGCTTTTTCCGACCAAGCGCAAAACTCGCTAGCTAATGATTCGGCAAGAAAGTATGTTTTAGGTAATTGTGCAAAATCAATTGAGGGAACAGTGTCTTTTATAGCCCAAAAAAAATTCGCAATACTTTGGGAATTTTTAATTTTCTCAATGTGGTTGATTGTGTTGGTGGTTTCTATTAGCAAATAGTCAAAATTAACGTGTGATAATAAATCAATTATCTTTTGTCTTTTCATCATGTGTGATTCCAATTTTTTTAGATTATTTTACTTATAGCCTCCTTGTCTAATAATCCTTTGTTTGTTGTCAGTATACCGAACAGATATCCCCGTCATAAGTACCGTGGTCATTAATGACGCTATAAAATATTGTTTAGGGATGAAAACGACAAAGTTAGCACTTTCGGTTGGTAATAAAATACGCAACCATAGGGAAAAGTTAAGGTTTAGCCAGGAGGCTTTTGCTGACCATATTAGCTTCGATAGATCAAACTATGGGGCTATAGAGCGAGGCGAGCGTAATATATCAATACAAACCCTAGCAAAGATAGCAGTTGGCTTAAAAACAGAAATTAAGGATTTATTCCCCGCTTTGTCAGAGATCAAAAAACTAATTTAATTTTATGTTTTTTTGTTTCTTACGAGCAGGGATTTTTGGCAATTTTGCAAAATTCATCCAGTGCGTTACAAAATGCTGGCCTCGTATTACCCGAAATGATTTTGAGAATGGATCGTACATGAACCAGACTTTTTGTTCGATATGCCCGGTAAAAATATTAAATGTACCATCATTATAATTAAGCAAGATATGAACACCTTGTTTTTCTGGCGGTAAAGTATCGTCTTTAACTTTGATCCATGATCGTCTTTTCGTCATCGCTATTCTCCGAATAATTGTAAGCAACATCATTCTCTAAAATACTGATAATGTGGGCTAAGATATCGTTTGCAGTTTTACCGTACTTTCGTTTATTTACTTCACAGCCGAGCTTGTCTTGTTCGTTGGGAACGACAAGCCCTTCGCCGTGAAACTTTCCAGCGCAAAACATATTCACGCCGTATGCTCGGATGCCTTCAACCAACAAATCATTAATTGTTTTTTTTAGCATTCGATATTCAACTGTTAATTGAAAAGATACTTAAATCAACGGTCAGTGTTTTGTTTTCATGAATATCGAAGTTAACTGGCGAAGTGACATTGTCTGTTTTTAGGGGGGCGTTGCCTCTCCATAAAACTGATAGATTATGTGTATGTGCATGGCTGGCTTTGGAAAACCTAAACCCTTTCCCGATTGTGCTTTTTCTAAGCATAACGTTATACGGGTTTTTGTTATGATAATAAATGGCTATTAAATCGGTTTCTTTTAACTCTAATAATTGATACACACACTCGCCTACACAAAAAGCGATTCTTGTTTTATTAGCTGTTTTGTCACGGCTTGCACGCGCATAAACTTGACCGACATCCAGCGTACTCACCCTGCTTGTATCATGCAATACCCAGTCACTTTCCTGAAATACGGTTTTGCCATTTTTGTGCATCATATACTCACTAAAGGTTAAGGCTTTGTTTTTCATCTTTAAGCTTCCCTGTTTAAGAAATTGGAAATATGCCTTCGACTTTTTCCTCAATTAACTTCAAAGCATCATTAATTTTTAGCAGCGCGGCTTTTGGGTCAGCGAGGTGTAAATCTTTTTGAACCTGTAACAAATTTTCGTGCAGACGACCAAAAATGTACGATTCCTGTTTTTCATTCATATTGATTCTCCGTTTTCTGATGATTGAATGTTTTTGGATTTCTTGATGGTGACGGTGGGCGGTTTAGTGGCCGCCCCTTTGCTTTTGCCGAGATTTGGCTGAACCGTCATTTCTTTTTCACGCTTGATGCGTTCGTAGATTTCCTCGCGATGGACTGGCACATTCTTGGGTGCCTTAATCATAAGTCTTACCTGATTGCCTTTAATACCACCTATGATGATATCGATATCATCTCCTATTTTGATCGTTTCGCCGGGTCGCCTTGTTAAAATAAGCATAAAACTTTTCCTTGTTAGTTAAACCCATTTGACTTTTAATCATTGATTGTTTTGTCTATAACAAAGCAATCATCAAGAATTTGCTGATGCAGCTTATTTCCATCTTGAATCGTTATATTTAATTTCTTAGAAACAGCACTGATTGCAGCCGAGGAAATAAATGATGAAACCAGTAGGGGGGATATCGACAATATTTCTGGGTCGAAATCATTATCAACGAGGTTATACAGCTCGTCGATTATTTCTTGCCCTTTTTTTGCAGCTATTTGGATAACTTCGGCCAGTTGGTTTTCATTTAATGATTTCAATGTTTGAAAAAGCATAATTGTCCCTTTTTAAAAAATGTTACTCATAGGTGTTAGTTAATCCTTGTCATTCGCCATACAATCTAATGCGCTTTCGATAGCCTCTTTAATGCGATTGATATGCTCGCAGTATTGTTTGTCTGCTTCGTTTTCATCTTTTTCGCATTGAAGAACATTCATGACAACTTCAATCGCCCAATCAAAATCATTTTGTGATTCGTTATCTATTTTTGACACCGCATGGTCGTGAGACGGCATTTCAAGAAAAGGCGAGGAGTAAACAATTTTGCCATTCAAGATTCGATAATCGTCTGCATCAACTACGGGATGATAAGGTTTTTCTTCAATTGGGATGACAATCATTTCACTATCGGGGCTAATGACTATTCTCCCCACTTTCTTTTGATCTACTTCTTTTCTTTCTGCTGCATCGGCAATTCGTTTAGCATCAGCCAAACGTTGCGCCTCTGCTTTGATTGCCGCTTCTTTTTCTGCCTGTTGTTTGGCAATAGCATCAAGACGCGCTCTTTCTTCTAGTAAAGCCCTATTCTTTTCCTCTTGCTCGCTTTTATGAACCTCAAAATAATGCTTGGCATTGTCATAAAAATCGTTAAAAACTTCGTCGCTCATTTGCTTTAGAAGCAAAACTGATACTTTCATGACTTCGTTGTTAAATGTATCGAGATAAGTTGAATAATAATGCACACCATCAAACATGAATTTGAGGCCGACGAGCTTGGTTACACGCATTTGAAAACGTGCAATTTCTGCCTCCTCTTTTTCGCGTTTAATGCGCTCTAATTCATCGGCAACTTTTTTTTCTTCGGCGGCTAGATGATTTTCGATAGGCTCAAGCAATGCAGTGATTCGTTTTGCTTCGGCATTGATGCGACGTTGCCAGTCGAGGGCGTCGGCTGTTAATTCTTTGCGACGCTTATCGACATTAATGCGATAGCGTTTCACGACCTTGCGCGCTTCGATAACTGCCTCAAGTCCTTTTTTATCTTCAATGCCGTTAACGAGCATGGGCATATAGCTTGCCTTTAGATCAGCGATAGCAGCATCGGTCACATTGAAATCTATTATTTCAGTTCTAGTCATGACTTTAAGCCTTCATCTCTGTTTGTCGTTTCTTAAACAGTGTTGCCAATTGGCTTATTTGTTCAGGCGTAAACCCTGCTGAACGAGCGAGGTCTTTAGCAAAAATTAATTCTTGTATATTGGTCGCTGATTCAAGTTGCTTGTAAACATCACCGAATGAGGGTGCATTTTTAATTTCGACCTCAACTTCAATGAGTTCACCCGTGTCTGGATTGACAACTGTTTCTACAGTTTTTTTTGATTCGACTGGCGGTGCAATCACTTGGCTGACTGCCTCAATGCCGAGCTTTGGCACGTCTTTAGTTTCTATAACATGATAATCTTCGGACGGTAGATCGATGATTTCTTCGCGGACTGCAATACCTTTTAATGCGTCTGGGAAAGCATCACGAATCGCCCAACTACGCGCACGCATTTGCAGCATTCGTTTTGGGTATTGTTGCCACACACCCTGTTTTTCCCAGAGCTTTGCTTGAATGGCGTCTTTAACGCTAAATGATTTAATTTTAGGCTCTTGGCCTTTTCGCGTGATGCTACAAAAAGCAACAAGGTCAGGATCGCTAGTTAAAAAACTGGTTACTCGCTGGCCTTTAATTTCAAACCATTCATCATGCGAAATATAATGCGGATGACTAACAACAACAGCCAATGCAGCATCACCCCAGATACAAGGGCGACCATTTATTACTGCTATATTTTGAATTGAGGCGAAAAAATCCAAACCAATTGTGGCGCCCATTTGCCAGGCAAGGAATATATCCATTGGTTTGCCTTTCAACCCTGATGGAATAAAGTCTGCCTTTGATGCTTTTTCACAAAATTGCATAGCATCGGCATAGGTGGTGGGCATAAACATTTGCGAGGTTAAAGCTGGCGATACAATTTTGGTTTGATTTTGGGTTTGGATTTCGTTTGTCATGTGTTTTTATCTCTCGCTTAGTCTGAAGGTGCGTTTTCCGTTCTTATCGGCTTTCCACGTTGCCAGAATTTTGTCATCCTTTTTAATCCCCGAATTTTCCCCGATGAAACAAAATAGTTGCTGTAAGCAATCATCTTCATACGCTTTGTCTATTTTGAGGCGGCCTCTTACTTGCTTTAAGACACTCAAAACCTCTAGCGTGTTTTCGTCGGCTTCGACAAAATCTGATGAACTGTTGGTGAATTTTAATTTGCAATCGGCGACTGAAATTAAATCTGGCGCAACATCGGCTAAAACATGGTTGTTCCAAAAGTGTGTAATGGTGTTTTCAAGCCCAGCAATAAATTCATTGTGTCGCTTGAATTTATAAATGCGCGATTGTCGAAAGTTCAAAAAGAAAGCGATCAAGTCTGCTTCATCATAGTCAGTACAAGCCAACTGGTGCTGTACCTGTATGACATATTCAGGTGGAACATGGTCAGTACCCGCCTCGCCCCATCTTGCAGGGTCAAACGTGACGGCCTTTAGTTCAACGAGCTTGCGTTTGCCAACGACATAGCGGTCAGGGTGGCATAGCATGAATGGCAATCGTGGATGCACAATCGTATCAGGCCGATATTCGAGTGCCTCGCCTGTTTCGTATTCATAGCGTCTGGCAATGGCTGGCTCAAGTTCGTGACCCCACCATTGATAATCGTCTTGCGATTGATCTCTCTCAAGACGGCCTGTTTTTTCCATCCAGAGCTTGTACGGTGTCGAGTAAGGATTGGGTATTTGGGGGAACAGGATCACTGACTCACTCGCGCCTATGCCTGTTTTTCTCGCAGCGATTTGTGCAGGCGTTAGCATCTAGGCGCTCCGTATATCGCGGGCGCGTTGAAGATTGTCGAAGTGGCGATGCTCGTCATCTTCGCTTGCAAAAGGCCATGCCTTCTTAGGCTCGGTTACTTCGTCGAGAAATTCTTCATCGGGGATAATGTCATTTGCCATGCTCGTTTTTCCTGTCATAGGAACTGCAAGCGGCACATTCAGCTTAATAATGACTCTTTCCTTGAGCATGGTTCTGGGCAGTTCCCTTGGTTCTAATTGTGCCACTATACAATATAAAAGTAGCGTATTGCTACTTTTTAGAGTAAAAAAAAGGCCACACCCCTATTTGTTCAAAGATGCAGCCTGTTGGAATTTGTCTCGCAGCTCAAGTAAGCGTACAAAACTAAGTCGCGTAATAATTTCAGAAGCGTAGCGATAGTTGGTCGCTATGTCATGGTGAAACTGGGTAATGCCCTCTGCCAACTTGCCACCTAAAAAACTCAGGTGCATGGTGGCTATGTCATCGTTGTTTTTTTGCTCGCTCATAAAATATGCGACCCTTTATTATTAGTTATTAAGTCGTCATTATTATATCAGCGTGATTGCATAATGCAATCAAAACGCAATCACTTTGCCATCAAAGTGCAAGCAAAGTGCAAGCAATCAACCCTCCAAGTCTTTTAGTTTTTGTTTTATAGCATCACGCAATAATTCAATATAGGTCGCGTTTAACGTCTGACCGGTAAGTCGTTTGATGCGTGCCACGTCTTTTATGTAGTAGGCGGGAAGTCTGATAGTGACAGCCACCCTATTCACTTCACGCTCGCCTGTTTCATCGCCATCACTCGCGCCGCCTGCGCCTGATATAAATTTCTTAGCTAACTTCTCACGTTCTTCATGGTTAAGTGGCGGGCGAACAAAGCCCTTTTTGATTTTATCCATGTCTAATGGCCTCTTGATAGAGTGAGTTCATTTCGCTTTCTGCTTTCTTATCGATACCAAGCTCGGTCACTGAATTGCCAGAATTGGCCATCTTACGAAACGCGATACGCTCGCAGATGATGGAATCGGCCAGCTGTATGTGCTCAAAGCCCGCCTCTTGGAAATACTTTCTAGCATCTTCAACCTCTGTCACTTGGGGATTTGTTGAAGCTTGGTTGAAAAAAACAAGGAACTTAAGTCCTTCGTTGATCTGCTTTACTTCGCCCACTAGCCTATCGAGCTTGGCTATTGTCCAGAGATCGAATTGCGACGGGCGTAACGGCGAAATAGCCACATCAGCCACCAGCAAACCCGCCCGTAGCTCAACCGTGTCTTGGCCGCCTGTATCGATAACAATGTCCTCGTATTTCTTTTTCAGCGCCATGATATCGCTGCGTAAATTCTTGCCTAATTTTTGAACGCTTGGGATACGAGGGGTCACTTCGTTACTGTCACGCAATACGCACCAGTTAGAAGCATTTGGCTGGGTAGGCTCTGCATCAACTAAAATGACGTCGCCTCTTTCGATTTGCCGCATCACTGCAAAGTTAACCGCGAAAGTTGTCTTGCCTGTACCGCCCTTTTCTCCACCGACCAAAATTATCATTTTTTAATTCCTTTTCGTTTTTTATAAAAAATATTTTAAAAATCAAAATGCAATCAAAATGATTATATTATGAAATCATAACGCAAGCAAAATGCTTGCATTTCGCCATCAAAGTGCAATCAAAACGCCATCAGAATGCAATATTTTTTTAGTAATTTAGGCTATTGCTTTTCTGTTTTGAACCTGTAAGGATGTGTGAAGTTTATGAATTGAAACAGAATTTACAAAGGGAAGAAAAGGATGATCTTAAAACGATCATCCCCGAATGACCGACTACCTTTGGCGGGGAGGACAAGTCAATTCGGGGATCACAAATCGCTAAGTACGATTGTACGCATTGAAGCACATGCAAATCAAGCGAAGCCTAAACCTGTTGGCCGTTGCGAGCATAATAAACGGCTTGCAAGGCAATACGAATCTTCCGGCAAGAAACGCCCAAGCGTTATCGACGAAGCCATAAAAGCAGTCGGTCATACCTACAAACGCGCAAAATTACTCGCCAAACTTTTCTATCGAAAACAGAGAGTGCATAGCCAGCGACGCGAGGCCATCATTCTGGTCTTGCAAGTGATGTTGCAGTACATGGATTTGGAAACCTTTGAGATAGGCTTTTTTAACGATTCAGGCGACTTTATTCGTCTGGATACTGCCAAGATAGCCTCCTATGCAAAAATCACTGAGATTCGCGCCAAGCGCGCCATACACGATATTACCGAAGCAGGGTACTTAACGACGATTCGTCAGTACAAAATCACCGATGATGGTCGCAAGATCGGCCAGACAGCGATTCGCACCATCTCGCGCAGCTTGTTTCGTGACCTTAACATCGATCACTTGAGTATTTTTAAAGCAAGCGAGTGGAAGCGAAAACGCAACGAAAAAAAACTCGCCAAGAAAAACAAGGCGCGTCTGCGAGAGCTACTCGGTTCAGTCGGTAAGCTCGCAGACAAAACAACCAGCAGTTCATTCAGCGCGATAAGAAAAGCCACCGTACTGTTAGAACACGTCGCAAAAGAAATCATGCCCATCATCCACAAGATCGAAAAAGCAAAGTAGAAACTCTCTTGAGTGCTGCACCTCTATACTTATCCGTTAAAAAAGATCATTTAAAGTACACAATGTTCTACGTGAATCATTTGCGCAGAGCTTTTGCACATGCTTATGCACAGAAATTGTGGATAACTTTGTTAGAAGTGATACCTCGGTCATCGCAACAAGTGATACGTGTAAACACTAAAAGCATACGTTTATTTTTTATTAGGTTCTTTACCCAAAAACAAATAATCGATTGAGAGTTCTAGTTCAATACAAAGACTGCAAAGCAAAGCCATATCGGGGCGTTTCCATCCACGTCTATCACGTTCATAGTCACCGATTGCTTGAGGAGTGCGGTTAATTTTCTTGGCTAAATCCACTAATTTTATTTTTTTGCTCAAGCGAGCGTGTCTCAGCCGTTGCCCTGGCGTGACAGGTTTAGCTTTTAAATTCATTTTCAATCCCTTTTTTATAATTATGTTTGATTTAAGAACGCTTCATTCGTCGCTTAAATCAATGTAACCCCTTGAGGTTAACAAAAAGTAGCGCTATGCTACATTTTCCCTTTTACCTAGTGGTACTGTTTTTTTAATCTAAACGCAAAAGGGATAAATAGGACTGAAAAGGGCAATATTCGATAAAAGGAATTTATTGATGAAAGAAATTAGCAGTTACGAAAGTTTGGAAGATGCGTTGATGTTTTGTATACGCGCAAGCAACAAGGAGTTAAAGCAGGTGGCCGCCGCACTTTGGCCTAGCGACAGGCTCGAAACAACTTACCCTCGTTTGATTGAAGCACTGAACTCTTCCAAGCGTACCAAGCTCTCAATGAATGAAATCATTTTCATCATGAACTTTTGCGGGCGATACGATCCATTGTACTACATGGCAGACAGGTGCTTGCATGTTAGACCGGAAAAGATATCGGTGGAGAAGGAGCAAAAACAAGTCGTAGAGCAATTCGAGGCGATGATATTGGAAGCGACAAAAAAATATCAGTCAATTATGAAAATGACGAAGCAACGAGATGACATTGAAAAAATAAGAGATGGCGTTGTTGCAATCTCAGAATTTGAAAAGAAAGCTGGTTAAGGGATTCTCAATGTGTCGATATTACTCAGCGACGAAGAACTTTGGTCATTATACGAGCAGCATGAATTTTATTTCAAACTCTATGTTTTCGGAATCAGGCGATATATGGACTATCAAACTGGCATTGTTGGCATCAAGCGACGCATCTCTTATCAATCACTCAAAGAGGAAATGTTTGTTGAAACGCGAAAGGGTCTTGATCGAGAGAAATGCGAAGCTCCTACGAAAGCAAGATTACAGCGGGCATTAAAACACCTTGAGAAAATTGGTCTTATTGAGCAAATAAAAAACAAAGATCACCTTGTTTTTCGCTGTCTTTTAGCCAAGCGGGATAACTCCGCCCAAAATAAACCCGATACGAAGTCGATACACTTTCCCGATACACGTCAACAGGGTGAAAACGTAGACGCATCAGGGCTTGCGATCAATCCTGTTATCAAACCCGATACACCTAAAAAGACCATACCCGATACACCTCCGTTATCCGGTAAAGCTAAAGAAAAAGAAATACTTCGTATTTCTAAAAAGAAAGTCCAACTCCCCCAGGATTTTGTTGTCACTGACCAGCACCTCACTCTGGCTAGTGAAAAGAACTGGCCTGACCCGCACAGCGAGATTGATGCGTTCAGGGATTATCACTTGTCGCGTGGAACGACGATGCTTGATTGGGATAGGGCTTTCTACACTTGGTTACGCAACGCCGAGAAGTTTGGGGGGAAATCACGTGGAGATAATCAACAGGTCAAACCAAACTCATTTAACCGAGCAATTGAAAACATCATCAATTCTGCCAACCGTTCCCGCTAAATACCCTAAATGGCTGGATGAATTATTTTTGCGCTTTGCGGTTATTTACGAGGGCAGATGGACTAGCACCATCCAAGACCCACGAATGCTTGAATTGAAAAAAGCTGAATGGTACGAAACGCTGCAAGATTTTGACGCTGAAATAATTATGGAGACAGTCGCCTATGTTAAAAAGTTACCAGCTGAGAAAGATCGCCCTCGATATCCAGACATTCATGAATTTCATACGATTGCTCTTGGCAAGGCGAAGCTCAGAAAAGCGCGTGAAGAAATGGAAGCGCGCGAGCGCCGACAGGCTGAGGGCAAAATACTCGAACACAAAGGCGACCTCGAACTTGCAGAAAAGGCACGCGCCGAAATCAGACGATTATTCCGTCTCAAGTCAGTTAACCCAGACAAGCAACGAACGTGAAGGGCTAGGCGAAAGTCTTTCGATGTTAATGAGCAGTATTCGGGATGCCTACTGATGGGAACCCGATTTGTAAAACATAAATTCAAGGCAACGCCAGTCGATGATAACGGGCAACATTTCCCCAGCAAGCTCGAATGGGCTTACTACAAAAAATTGCAGCTGTTAGTTAAGGCCGGCCACGTATTGTTTTTTTTGCGCCAAGTGCCTCTTCATTTACCGGGTGGTTCAAAATATGTTTGCGATTTTGTCGAGTTTTTAGCTGATGGCAACGTCAGGTTTGTCGATGTGAAAGGGGTCGAGACGAGTGAATTCATCGTTAAAAAGAAAATCGTTGAGGCCATCTACCCGATAACAATTGAAATCGTAAAACGAAACGACTTCTAAACGTGTCTAACGGAATTGGACTCGAAACCAAAGGAGGTATCCTTATTGAAAAGGAAGACGATTGAATGTCTGAAATTGATCTTATTAAGCTTGATGGACTTTTGCTGTGCTGGGGCTTGTGGACTTACAGTTTCGAGAAAAACCAGCAAGGCTGGCCTGAAGAAAGCACCCTCTATAAGTTTTTACGAGAAGGGTTTGTTGGAAATGATAGCAAATCGAGAGGTTCGCGTCTCCCGTACAAGCATAGCGAAAAGGCAGAAATAATTGATGCACTCTATCTGAGGTTAAAAAAGGAATCCTATAAAAAGGCAGAGGCGCTCTATGTTTTTTACGTCACTCAGTTAAACGTTAAAGAATTTTGTCGCGTCGCGAAAATCGTACCAAGCACTTTTTACAAACGACTGGCCGCGGCAAAGATATGGATCAATGGCGAATTAGACAAAGCGCCATGAATCGAGCAATCGAAACCTGCAAGCGCAATGAACTATGGACGTTGATTAAGAAAGTGAGCAATCACTATGGCGGGGATGATTTAGACGAGCTAAAAGCGTTCGCCAAGGGTGTGGTCGAAAATTATACACTCGATGAGGCGCTGGCGTGTTTTCGTGATGTAATTAAATTAGTAAAGTAAAAAAAGTTTTAAAAGATCGAAATAAAAAAGGGGGAGATACTCCCCCATCCTTTATTTAGTTGTAGGCTTTAAAAAGCCCCTGCATCTATTTTTTTAGCTAATGCGATTAATTTATCTTTTAATTCTGGCTTAAATGCTAAATTAGCACATTCAAGATCGTGAAAATAAGTTTTATCATACCAGCTTATAGTATAGATAAACCCTGAATTCATGCTCCCCGCAATATCAATGGTCGTTATCTTGTTATTTACATCGTGTCGTACCGTATTTTCATCAATCTGTATTGCACCTTTAGAAACAAGAATGTTTTCTATTTTATAAGAACAGACTCCAATTGAATTTTCTTTAAACAATTGAGCGATTCCTGTCCATCCATTTTGCCATAATCCCAGCGCAGCAAATCCTAGTGTGTTATCTGGGCTGATGGCACTAGGGGCGCTGTAAGGGAATGCTAGTTTAATGTCAGCAATATTTTTTTTAAGATGCGTATCGTATTGATCGGAATTTTTGTTTTTCTCAATTTCATCTTTGGCTGTATATTGCAGAGAAATTAAAGACCTTGGATAGGTGGAATCATTTTCTCTGTAACCTTTTTGCTTTTGTTGCAACAAAGCGAATGTTTGACGGGTTTTTAATTGGGGAGGCAAATTTATCTTTGATAAAGGTAAAACCTGTACCCCTTGACTGGGATAAGGTCCTTTAGTTGTATCAAACGCATCAGGGCTTTCAGCATTAGCGATTGACGTTGTGCAAAACAATGTAATTGTAACTAATATTTTTTTATTCATTTTAAAAATTCCTGTTATTCATAATAAATTTTTTATTTTTTTTAGTGATCCCACCAGCCATCATAAATGCTGCAATCAACTACATCAGTTTGACCCAAAAAACGTGCTTTATTATCGTTAGTACCAATCCAGTGCTTTCCAACAACTCTCCATCCAGAGCCCGGTTTCGCCTCAAGCCAATGAACCGCGGCAGAACGTAAACCCCATACCCATTCAGCTGGTATAGTGTGTTGTAATTTTCCATTTAAATAATGTTCGCTACTCGTGCTGTACCACCAAGTATTTCCCCAATCCCAAGTGATGGATTCATTGTTCCCGCAGTTTGCTCGACTATGAATAGTTAAACCATGAAAACCAGCGTAGCTAGAATGATTCAGTGTTAAGACAGTTAAAATTACCCAAAAAACCAATTTTTTCATTTCTTCTCCTTATTTTTTATTGGATTCAGCGCGCGGAAGTATAAAGGGCTAATTAAGTAATGACTACCAGCTTGTGCCACGAGTTTTGCATGTTTTTTATACTGCTTAAACAATGAGATAGCTTTATTTGTTTGTTTTGTATTACAATGCTATACTTGTTATACAGATATAACAGAGGTGATTTATGACTATTGCAGTGCGATTACCAAAAGAGCTTGAAGCCCAGCTTACAAAGGTGGCAAAAGAAACGCATCGTACCAAGACTTACTATGTCCAGAAAGCCTTGGAAAAGTATTTAGAAGATCGAGCCGATTATTTAATGGCCGTTGCTCGACTTGAAGAAAACAACCCTAGAATCCCATACGAACAGGTGAGAAAAGAACTTGGCCTGGACGATTGAGTTTGACAAAAAAGCGCAGAAAGAATTTGCAAAGCTTGATAAGCAAGAGCAAAAGCAGATAGACAAATTTCTTTTGAAGCTGACCAAAAGCAACAACCCTCGACAGTTCGGGGATGCGCTTACAGGCAGCATGAAGTTGTTTTGGCGCTATCGTGTTGGCGATTATCGGTTAATTTGCGATATCAAAGACGAAGTATTCATCGTTATGGTGTTGCGGGTTGACCATCGAAAACAAGTTTACAAGAAAAATATTTAATCTTTGTTGAAAATCGTTCCACTTTTCAGCTATCATTTTGCTATCATGGCGAAAAGTTTGACCTCTCGCTTTGATAATCCCGGAAAATACCTGCGAATTAAACCCTGCTTATTGTGTCTGAGACTCACGCGCCTTTGCGTGGGCTAGCAATTTGCGGGGATTTTTTTATCCGAAAGGCACAAAAATTCATGCACCAGCAGCAAGATCATTTACGCAATGCCATGTTTATCTTGGGCATGATCGTTACCCTTATGTTATGTGTACTAGTTTATATCGTTGACAATGCCGATACGCTTGAGAAACGCATTGACTTGCTTGAGCAACATAGTATTGAGTCAGACACGCGCGAGAATGATTTGCGAGATGCACTGTTTCAAGCAACCAGCGCTCAAGACGATACAACAGCATTTCAAAATAGAACAGAGAAGAAACTCAACAACGTTAACGATAAAGTTAACAAGTTTTATTCATTCGTAAAGAATCGAACGATTATCGTTGTCTGAAGGTTGGGTTATGTCTGAATTAAAACTCGCATTACCAACCATCTTTTTGCACGAAGGCAAATTTATCAACGACCCAAGAGATCCGGGTTGGGCGACCAATTTCGGCATCAGCTTACGTTTTCTGGTTCAGACGGGTGATTTGGATGGTGATGGTTTTCTTGATGGTGACATTAACCACGATGGCAAAATCGATATCAAAGACATTCTTGCGATTAGCCAAGATGATGCAGCGCACCTTTATGATCTCTATTTTTGGAGCAAGTACAGATACGGGCTTATTAATTGCCAGCCGATTGCCACAAAGGTTTTTGATCTGGCTATTAACATGGGGGCTAGTGGCTCGCATAAATGTTTGCAACGTGCAGCCAGATCGGTCAACCCAGAAAACAAGCTTGCTGACGATGGCATATTGGGAGCGAAAACTCTCGATACGATCAATCGCTCAAAAAGTGATTGTTTGCTGGCGGCATTGAAATCAGAGGCGGCTGGCTTTTATCGATCAATCAGGCTCAAAAGCAATAACGAACAAACCTTTATTAAAGGCTGGCTCAATCGAGCCTACAGCGACATGGTGGTAACAAAGGGGCGATCCTTTGAACTTTGATCTAGCAGAAATTGGCAAGACTATCGCAAAAGTCGGCGCACCCTTACTTGGCTCAGTCGTTGCAGGACCAGCTGGAGGAGTAATAGGCCAATTGATTGCATCCCAACTCGGCGCTAGTACCAACACAGACGATTTAGTTAAAAAGATCATTGCAGACCCCGTGAAGGTGTTAGAAATCGAAAGCAACACCAAAGTCCAATTGCAGCAAATGGCATTGGAGCAGACAAAGAGCGAACTGGCTCGGCAAACACAGCAACAGCAGCTTGATTTTGACAATACAAAAAACGCTCGCGAAATGAATGCAAAATCTGAGTCCTATATGGCGCAGATCGTTTCCTTCATTGTCATGATCGGGTTTTTTGGCTGCATCGTACTGGTGGCTCGATTTCATCAACAGCCGGAAGATGAGCAAGTTCTATACATGATGTTCGGTAGCGTCTCAATGGCGTTTGGTGCAGTCATCAATTACTGGATTGGTAGCAGTAATGGCTCACGCATGAAGGACGTATTTAACCGTAAGAGTTGAGAGTAAATGGACGAAGATTTTTTATGCGTCAAAACCGACATTAGTAGTGGTCGTCGGGTGAGAAACGAAATTGAACAGAGAAACAGAGATTTTATTGCTGGAATTATTTATCAGGCGTTTATGGATGCTAAATATAATCTTCCACATAGCTCAACATTTCTTGATCCGAGCAATCAGCTGTTTGTTTCATATTGCAACGCAATTGATCTTGACCCGCATCGGGTCGCTAGCAAACTTCAAAAACGTTTAAGAGAGCTTAATGAAAGAAATACGCAACCTTATCAAAAGAACGGATTTACTGCCTTGGCAAGAGCTAAAGCCATTTCAGCCCGACAACTTAAAAGTGCTAACAAAGCAAAATTATGAGCGTATTAGAAACTCGCTGATTAAAAATAATTTTATCGCGGGCTTTCATGTTTGGGAAAAGGATGGTGAATTCTGGATTTTAGACGGCCATCATCGCAAGCATGTATTGAATGCGTTAAAGAGCGAAGGCTTTATTATTCCCGATAGATTGCCTTGCAATATTGTTGATGTGAACAGCAAACGCCAAGCGATCAAGTATTTACTTACCTATTCAAGTGAATACGCGCACCCCGATGCACAGGGCGTTGCTGAATTCATTCATATCAACGAACTGGATTTTGAAGAACTGGATTCGTTTGTCGATCTTCGCGGCACTGATTTAATGGAGATGCAGCTGGATTCAGTCGATTTTGACCCAGCAGGTGAAGATGAGCAAGGAAAACTAGATCAGAAAAATCCTGTGACTTGTCCAAACTGCGATCATGAATTCATCCCTTAAACTTGATTGGTGCAGCTTTGAGGCCGCGAAACACGCGGTGTTGAAATGGCACTACAGTCACGCTATGCCATCGGGCAAGCTGACAAAGATCGGTGTGTGGGAGCATGGCAAGTTTATCGGCTGCGTTTTGTTCGGGCGTGGTGCAAACAACTCGCTTGGCAAGCCTTACGGGTTGAGCCAACTAGAATGTTGCGAACTGGTGCGTATCGCTTTAACAAAACACGAAGCACCCGTTACACGCATTGTTTCGATTGCCATAAAGATGCTTCGTAAATTGTCGCCTGGACTAAAGCTGATTGTCTCGTTTGCTGATACTGAGCAAGACCATCATGGCGGTATTTACCAAGGCGGTAATTGGGTTTATATCGGTCAATCAAAACCAGCCGATGAGTATTTAGTACGCGGCAAAAGAATGCACGGGCGTTCAATGCGTGCGTCATACGGCACTCATATTGGAAAAGATTTTATCAAGATAGTAAAAGGCAGTACGAAACATCGTTATGTCATGCCGCTTGATGAAGAAACAAAACAACAAGTTTTAAAGCTTTCTAAGGCTTATCCGAAGCGCGCGAAGCAGGCAACTGGGGCGACCAGCCTTAAGGCGGAAGTGCAACGCTTACCCGCGCGCTCCAATAATTCAGAAAAGCTAAACAAACACGAAAAAGTTGAACACTATGGCGTTGAACAACAACAATAAGACAATTATTGAAGAAAGAAAGGCATTAGTTGCCAGTTTGCGTTTAAAAGGCTTGTCACAGAGAGAGATCGTTTCAAACCTTACAATCCAAAAAAAATTAAACCCCAAGACCGGAAATCCTTGGAGTCTCGGCATTATCAATAAAGACATTGCCGACATTGAAGCAAGGTGGCGCGAGTCTTGTAGTAAAGACATTGGCGAACATAAAGCCAGACAGTTAGCTGAAATTAATGAAGTAAAAAAACATGCGTGGAAAGCAACCGAGTTTGCTGTTGTCCTAAAAGCAATCGATCAAGAAAGTCATTTGCTCGGAACGCGCGCTGCAATTAAGCAAGAGTTGACGGGTAAAGATGGCAAGGCCATTGAGGTGAGCGCATCCGTTCAAGTTTATATTCCAGATAACGGACGTAATGATCGAGATTAAACCGCAAGCAGGGGCGCAAGAGAAGTTTCTCTCGACGTCAGCCGATATCGCTATTTATGGCGGGG
>JGI11643J12802_10018643_pt1 | contig 37749 bp, 57 predicted proteins | sample IowConreferecore_FD_12802 | JGI IMG/M metagenome (IMG submission 12802)
AGAAGTGCACAATTTGCATCTCATCCCATCCCATATCGGCCTCGCGCTGGCTGAACGCGAACTCGGTCATAAACCCTTCCGGGAAACCCTGCTTCATAAAAAGCTATCCGATAAGCGGCTTCTTTCGAGATACGATGTGATCCTGCTTGATTGTCCGCCAACCCTAACAACGCTCACCATTAATGCCATGTTTGCGGCTGATCTTATTTTGATCCCCGTTACCTATGCCAAAGATGCCTTAGAAGGTGTAGGGGATCTGTTTGATCTGCTAGGGGAAATTAAGGACGGGCATACTTATGACATTAAATTGCTACGCAATCAATTCGACGCACGTAAGAAAACCGCCAACGGACATGTCGCCGAAAAGCTCCAGCCATTTATTGAACAATCCCTCGTGCTGAATACTATCATCCGGCAAGATGAGGAAGTAAACAAAGCAAGCTTTGAAGGATTGACAGTGATGGCCTTCGCCCCCGGTTCTAATGCAGTGGAAGATTATAAGAATCTCTATTCCGAACTCAAGGATCTTAACTATGTCAAAATTCACGCCTGATCGTATTCCACGCATGAAGCCCAAAGAAAAACCAAAAAAGAAGCTGGGACTATTAACCGGAAGCAAACGTCAAAACATCACCATGCGTTTTCAAAATGACACTTTAGACCGGCTTGATAAAATCCAAGCACGCGCCCATGAAGCAATAAATTTCAAAATATCCCGCACCGATATCATCGAAGCCTTAATCTTAGATACAGCAGAAAACCGTACAAATACCGAGATAAAAAACATGTTGATCGCTTTTGGGAAGGGCGATAAATAAAGCAATTGCAGCACTTGCATTGCACGTGCTGAACGTGCTATTATTTGCTTACCATGTAACGAGGTAGGCAAAATGAAAATTGAAAAAAAACCAGAGGAAAATGAGAAAGAATTCCCGGAGCTATCAGAGCAAGAAGAATGGGCGCAGCAGGATTATGCCCGGCGCTACCGGGAATGGCAGTCGGAAAATCGACGGGCTTTTTAGGCTAGGACTGTTTCACATAGAACAATTTTACCACCCCCAAAGAGGCGGAAAATGATGAGTAAAGAACACGAACAATTGATTATTACTAAATATGATTTACTTTATGAGCAAAGAATGACCAGAGTTGAGAGCGCCATTGAAAACATTCAGCGCAACATGGACGAGATACGCATCGATTTTAGATGGCTGGTAGGAATAATGTTGGGTGGCTTTGGTGGCCTGTTTGCAATGTCTGCGGGTATGTTTGCTCTCATGGCTCATGGCTTTAAATGGTTTTAGGTAGAAAGACATGAGCTATTTTCGTTGCCCGCGCTGCGGGCAGATGTCTAATGGAAAGAAGTGCAAGGCATGTAAATCGGTTAGTTATGCGCTTCTAATACTAATAATGCAGGATTGCTTTTAACTTAGGGTGTCAAAATGATTATTGATAAACCGGGGATATACAAAAACGTCCCGAATGAACACTACCACGCTTCAAAGGGGTTGAGTAACTCTCAAATGGATTATTTGTTACCGCCTTATTGCCCAAAGATGTTTTGGTATCAGCACTTGTCTGGAAAAGTAGAAAAGAAGAGCACAGACTCTTTTGATCTTGGCACCGCTGTCCATACCTTGGTATTTGAGCCGGAAGAGTTTAATAATCGATTTTGCTGCATCCAAGAAGTTCCAAAGCGAAACACCTCGTTAGGTAAAGCGGCATTTGAAGCCTTAAATAAGGTTGCCGCAGGGAGAATTATTTTAGACAAAAGTGAGCAGGATACAGCTTACTGGATGGCAGGTAATATTACCGCGCATTCTATGTGGAAAACCGTAAAGGGTGATAAGTCTGGTTGCATAGAAGACTCGCTTGCGTGGATTGATGAAGAATCTGGCATTTTACTCAGAAGCCGTCCTGATTTTTATACCGACGATATTATTATCGATTTAAAAACCACCAAAGATAGCTCTCCCTATGCGTTTCAAAAGGCAGTTGCTGAATACAGCTACCATCGCCAGGGGGCATTAGCCATTGACGGTTTAAACACACTCAAAAATGGTGATTATCGACATGTGGTGCTTTTTGTTGTGGATAAAAATCCACCTCACTTTGTACGTTGCTATGTCATGACCGATACCGCAATCAATCAAGGGCGCTATGAATATAAATTCGCTGCCAATCAATATAAAAACTGTTTACAGTCTGGCTCTTGGAAGTCCTTCCCGGAAGTGATCGAGGATCTCGACATTCCTACTTGGGCTTATAGGAGCTTTGAACATGAACAAAGAGTTTAAAGACGATCAAAATCATGCTTGTGATTGGAGAGATAAATACGATGAGCTTTACAAAAAATATACAAAAACCATTTATAAGTTAAAGACTATAGCGTTAGGAAATACGTGTATTTGTTCTAATGGTTGCGCCAAATGTGATGCAAGTGACATTTTAATTGATCTTGAGGAGTTTAAATAAAAATGAGCGATAAACAATTAGCAACACAATCGGCAATTATGCCAAGCCCGATAAGAATTTCAAATGATGAAGCTTTAAACAAAGTTTTAAGCATGTGGAATGATCCAAAAAAGCTCGAGGAAATACGCAAGATATACGCCCCAAAATTAAGCGATGGTGAATTCAAAGCATTTGTGGAAATGGGAATAGCTACTTGTTTAAATCCATTCTTACGTGAAATTTGGGCTGTTAAATACGATCAAAGTGCGCCTGCTCAAATCTTCATTGGACGTGACGGCTACAGGAAAATTATTAGTCGCAACGAAGGTTTCGAAGGTCTAATCGTAGAATCAGTTTGTGCAAATGATGAGTTTAACGTCGATATTGTAAAAGGTGAGGTTAAACACATCCCAAATATAAAAGACCGCGGCAAATTAATCGGGGGATATTGCATTATCTATATGCGCGGCATGCGCATTCCTTACTATGTATTTGTGCCTATCGAAGAATATGATACCGGGCGCAGTGTATGGAAAGACAAAAAACATACCATGATCAAGAAAGTAGCTGAATGCCAATGCATCAGAATGGCTGATCAAACGTGTGCCAGCACTTATTCACCGGATGAAATGCCCGAGGATAGGTTAAAAGACCAAAACAGCAAAGCTGATCAATTAAACAAAGGCTTTAAGTTATATGAAGGCGAAACAGTTGATACAGACACGGGTGAGATAAAGCAGATTAGTTCTGAAACAAACTCAGAAAATGTAACAAGCAGCGAGCCTGTTATATTAGAAGCGCCAAAAAATGAATGCCCATTTACCTATGATGAGTTAAAAAACAACATGGGAGCAGCTGCCACCGTTCAAGAATTAAATGATTTTGCGGCTGTTATCTCACAGATGAATGTGACTACAGAGGAGCGTAGCGCTCTAGCTAAGGTGTATAGGGATAGAATGAAAGAGCTTAAAAAGCTCGAAATGGACGGCCAAGCGTAAAATGAGATTGAAGCCACCTAGTAAAAGGTGGCTTCGTCCGTTTAGCTGTAAGGAGATAAAACGAAGGCTGAAACTAACTTTATTTGAACACATTTTCAGGGGAATAGCTAGAATTTGTGTATTTATAATGGACAAATATGGGAATATGTTGATAAGTCTAAATCAGATTAGCCACCTAGATTGTGAGGTTTTAAGGCATTTAAATACTAATGGGTTAAACTTAGAACTAAGAAACCATTAAACAACGAAACATTTAAAAGGACTCACCACATGGAAGCAATTAACGAAACATCGAAATCAGTAGCCAAAGTGTTGGAAATGCTTAAAACTCTCCGACAATCTGGAAATGATGACAATTTCACCATCGAAAAATCAATCGCAATACTGGAAGAAGCCTTAGAAAAGCTAGTTGTTAATATTTAAATTAAGGAAAAAAAGTATCATAAAAAATCTTGCGAGTGTAACTAATGGGTGAATGGATAAATTGTAATATAGCAAAACCACCAGAATCTCATTCTGTATTGTTATATGTAGTCTGTTTCCATGAAGATAAAAAAAATATTTGGGATGAAAATATTTATGTTGGATTTTATGGTGATGACGATTATGAAAAAATTGGCTTTTATTTGGAAACGATTAACTCAGATATGACGACTTCCTATACGTTCATTGAAGAGCACGACCAACTAAAAGTAATGGCTTGGACTTTGCTGCCAAGAAAACCATATAAATCGTTATTCGATGAAGAATGGACAGCATAATATGACCACTGCAAATAAGGTATTTAAATGAAATTTAAAAAAAGAATAGAATTTTATCCAGCCTATGATAAAAGAAAGGATGGATACGGAGTTCATGGCGTCAATTGCAAATTTTATTTAATCGGTGAAAAAGCCGTCATTCAATTTGTCATCTATACCCAATGGCATTTACCACACGTGGAACAAGAATTTTCCGCCAGAATAGACCACATGTTTTGCAAACCAATGGCTGCAGATCTTGGTTATCATTCTCCAATTCCACTGTATGAAGATCAAAGAAAAATGAAAAAATGCAGCTTTTTTGAAGGTGGATGTTATTACGATGGCTCCTCACTGCAAGCGGACGAGATGTTTGACATTCTTATCAAAGAAGGCAGCAAAGGTGTCTGGAAAGCCATGAAAAAATATTATCGAAATATTTTTGAAAAGCTACATGAAGAAAAAAACGAGAAAACATTATGAGCGATGAACTAATTCAATGTTTGACTGATAAAAACCATCAATTAACATTACTCCTCGGAGTTGCGACCGCAATGGTTTTGGAGTATCGAAAACTCGATGCTTATCATGACAATCGAGCAAAATGTGACTGGTTCATTGAGGCACTTGATTGTCTGATTTATAAAGACGAGCCAATTCCTTTTAATAAATTACCAGATTGAGAATGACCGGGAAAATATGAGAGCAGAATTTATAGCAACAAATGATTTAAAAGATTTATCCAATGATTTGCTAGATAAAAATAATAAATTAAAATTATTACCAAGCTCATACTATAGAAATCTTAAATGGGAAGATTTTAGAGTTTTTTGCCATTGTAAAGCTCGCTATGGGATCCCCACAACTGAAATGATCGAATTTTTAAAATCTATTATTGCAGGACGAAAAACGATCGAAATAGGCGCTGGGAATGGTGACTTAGGTCATCATTTGGGTATACACATGACCGATAGCAAACTTCAAAATAGACCTGAAATTCAGCTTGAATATATGTTAATGGGTCAACCAACAATTGATTACCCGGAAGAAGTCGAGGAGCTAGAAGCGATTCTTGCCGTTGCAACCCACAAGCCACAAGTGGTCATTGGATCATGGGTAACAACATTTGGCAACCCAGAAAAAGTTAAGCATGGCTGCAGCCTTTATGGAATAAATGAGAACAGATTGCTTGATTTAGGAATTGAAACTTATATTTTAATTGGAAACATTGATCTACATGGTGATAAACCAATAATGCAAAAAGGCCATGATGAGTATTATCATGACTGGCATGTAAGTAGAGCTAAAGTACAAGAAAATAATCGTATTTGGATATGGAATAAATAATAAAAATGACTGAACTATGCCACTGCGGAAAACCACTACATTATTCTAGTAAAGCTGTGGAAGAAGTAATTAATAAAATAATTGAATTCAAAGGAACAAGATTTGTTGAGATTGAACAGATTGAAACTAGGAAAAAATACAAAGTAGATATCCATTATATTGCTCTGCATGGTATCCAAGGAGATAAACTGGAAACTTATGGCTTTGAGGTAATAAAGAATGATTAAAGAAATTTCCGATCTTGACCAAGATTTATCATTAGCAATTGAAAGAATTGATAAACTAGAAAATTCGTCTTTTTTAAAATCCTCCACATACGCCCCCTTGTTTGAAAAGCTAGGAAAAATAGAAAATAGAATCGACGAAATAGAATTGCTAAATCTCTCATTCCGAGAACATAACCAAGTATGGGTGGAAAGTAACATCAAAAATATTCACCAAAGAATCGATGACCTTGAAAAAGCATTAGAAAATTACAGAGAATATAGAACAAGTATTGAAGATTTAGAAACTGACGGGATATATATCAAGAAAAGAATTGAAAAACTAGAACTAATACCAATGATCAGAGGTAAAGAAGGCACATGTTATGAAATGGAAAATATTTGCAAAGAAATAGATTCGCTGAAAGAAGCCAATATATCTCTACGAAGTCGAATTGATGAACTAGAAAAAATATGCTCAAGAAAGCCAGAATTATCCTTCTCACCAGAAGGAGTGAAGCTTTATTTTGAACAAATAATTTCACCAATTGAAGATAAAATAGAAAAATTAGAATCCCATTATTATAGCGATGGTGATTTGAGTGCTATTCATGGCCAGTTACAAAATTTGCATAAAAATATGGACTTCGATGAGCACCAAAGAAAAAAATTGGAAAGTCGAATCGATGGTCTCGAAAAAAAATTAACCGACTTTTTTACTATTCTTGCATCGAAAAAACATAATAAAAAACCGCATAAATGCCCGGCTTGTAATGCGTTAGGTTTTAGGACTATTTACGATGATCCACTGCATCCTTTAAATAATCCATGCAAACCATGTAAAGGTGAGGGAATAGTATGGGATTAAAACCACAATGGATCAGCGTTAAAGACCAGCTGCCGTCTGACATGAAGGATGTTTTATTTTGCTATATCTTACGCAATGAAATTTCTAAAGAAATCGTGCGAAAAGATATTGTTACAGGTCATTTGGGAAATGGTATATGGCATATATGCTATCTTTTTCATTCAATCCCATTAAAAGAAACTGTCGAAGTTACACACTGGACGGAATTGCCGGAGAAGCCTAATGGGTGAATTTACTTGCAGCGCATGTGATATGACTTATGAAAAGCCCAATGATGAGCAGTGGAATGATTTTAAGGCAGCCGATGAATTATTGACTCTTTACCCAGAATCCAAAAACGATCCAACAAACATACTATGTGATGACTGCAATAAACAATTCCAGAAATGGTTTGCTACTTTAACAGAAGAACAAAAAAGAAAAATGAGAGAAGATTATCATGCCCAAGGAAAATGTATGGATAAGCGTTAAGGACTATTCACCCAAAGAAGATGGCCGTTATATTGTCTGCGAAACATATAAATCATGGCATTGGATAGGGGTTTGCTCCCTGCGCGATGGTTATTGGGATAATTCCAACGTAACCCATTGGATGAATTTGCCGGAGAAGCCAAATGATTAAAACAAAAATTACCATAGAATATGATGGATTTTTACTAAATAAAGAGTTGGGTAATTTATTGATCTTAGCTTCATCTTATGAAAAGTTTTCCTTTTTAGAAGTTAAGCAACCGGGCAGCGTAGCAACTTACTCATGCAAAAAGGAACAAAATGAATAAATGGATTAGCGTTAAAGATAAATTGCCACATACTCATGATTATGTATTGGCTTATCTATCGATTTTATATGGCGAATGCAAAGTTTGCTTTTATCATTGTGGCAATTTTTACGCCAACAATGTTGATGACGAAATATTAACTCAATACGTGACCCACTGGATGTCATTACCGCAACCGCCGGAAGAAAAGGCCGATTAACTGGCCTTATCTATTTTATTAGCTAACTCTAATACGTGCTTAGTAATCTCAGGCTTGTATTCCATATTGGCGCATTCCAAGCTACTCATTGAGGCTTTGCCGAACCAATTAATAGTATACAAAAATCCTTCGTTGTAATTGCCTTCAACATCCAGAGAGGTAGGCTTTTTATTTACAACGTAAGTTAAGCCTTCTTTATTTAATTGTGCCGCGCCGTGTGATGCACCTAAATCAAAATAAGAATAACTACAAGTAGATTTTTCGTCTTTAAAGAAAACCTTTATACCTGTCCAGCCGTTGTTCCAAGCGCCTATTGGGGCATAACCAACGACATTGGCTTGATCAATTGGCAGACCTTTGAACGGGAATACCAGCTTGATTTGCGAATAATCGGTTTTGAGCTGAGTATCGAGAGGATCGTTTGTTAATTTCAATGATTTTTTTTCAAACTCGGCTTGCTTGGTTGTTTGCAATAGCATCATGCCATTTGTATTCGCTGTTTCGTAAAATCCCTTAGCTTTTTCCTCAGCTACGCGCTTCTTAAGTTCATCTTTATATTCTTGCGGGATATCCATCTGGTCTAGTGCGACAATTTGCACGCCGCTTTTAGGAACAGGCACGATTTGTGTTGCAAATGTTATGCTTGGTAAAAATATCAATGCAGCTATTTTAATAGTATTTTTCATGCTTATTAACCTTTTATTATTTTTTATCCCACCAACCATCGTAGATGCTGCAATCGGTTACATATTCAGTGCCTAACGAAACGACTTGGCGGCCATTCCAAAAATTATGGCTACCGTACACCGCCCATCCTCCTCTCCCTTCTCCCCAATGTACTGCCGCAGAGCGCCAAGTGGTTTGCCATCCAGTATCCAAATAATGGACAGTCATATTGGTGCGGGCATCCCTATGATCGCTTGTAGTTTGTAATCGCCATTGATGTGTAGCATCCCAAGTAATTGACTCATTGTTGATGCAATTGGCACGTGAGTGAACTGTTAAGCCTTTGAGTCCAGCATAACTTATCTGGCTAGCCGCTAAGGCGGCTATAACTATATATATTTTTTTCACGATTGACCTTTTAATAATGTATTTTTGCGGCGGGGAGTATAAGTGAATGCTTTGTAATAGTAAAAATAAATATATCTAGCTTGCTATATGTGCGTAGTACATATATACTATAAATATACTACATCGAGAGGATGAAATATGACTACCGTAGTCCAAGTTAGAATGAAAGAAAATACTATTAAGCAAGTAGACAAGCTACAAAAGCGCACCCATTCACCAAGTAGATCGGATGCCGTCAGACGCGCTGTTGAAATTAGCGATACTATTATTAGCGCGATAGAGCATGGTGAAAAAGTCATTATCGAAAGCAAAAATGGCAAACAAAGGCAAATACTTGTAACAGGGTTGAGCAAATAGCATGAGTGTCGAGAATAATAAAGACGTATTAGAAGAAGTGCCAGCGGCAATAGAGCAAGATATTACACCTAGAGATATGATGAAATTCGCCAAATCAATTCTATTAACGCTAGCATTGATATTTATTCTAGGTGGATTATCTCAATTGCTTAAACCTGATAGCGGTATTTTTGAAGCGTGCAAAACGATCTTGCCTCCTATTGCCACGCTAGTAATTGGTTATTACTTTGGAAAGTCCGGCTAGATTTTAAAAGATTGATGTACTAGCGATAAGTGACCTTATCGCTAGTACTAATCTGATAGAAATTGGTACATTATTGGTAGTTAAATAACATTAAATAACGTAATACGGATTACAGAATGGAATTAGAAAATAAGGTTTGTTCTTTTAGATCAGCAGAACGACTAAAAGAATTGGGTGTTAAGCAGGAAAGTTTGTTTTATTGGCGGAAATGCATAGAAAAAGATAGGTTGCCTAGCATTGTTTACACTAAAGGTAAAATAATTAGTAATGATTATTGGTCTGCTTTCACAGCCTCAGAATTATTGAATATATTGCCTGCTCATGTAAATACGCAAAAAAACGAACCATTCAATAATTTTCGCATTCGCCTGCAACAAGCTATTTTATGCGAATCTACCGAGCCGTTAAAATGCGTAAAAAGTCACTTTATTAATTATTATTGTGATACAACTAGCTCAGGTGAAAATGCTTGGATGGAAAGGACGCTTTATGATAATCAATGCCATGATGTAAATATATGCAACGCTCTGGCAAAAATGCTTATTCTTTTAATAGAAGATGGATTCATAAAATGCGGTTAGAAAATCAGGTTTGCTCTTTGCAACCATCTAAAAAATTACATGAATTAGGATTAAATCATCCCAGTATATTTGTTTGGGAATATTTCAATGATAAAGCTTATGCAGTCAAATATTATCCTTTTGCGGTTGTAAGGGATGAATTTAACGAAAGTAACCTGCAAATATACCCAGCATATACAGTCGCTGAATTGGGCGAGATCCTTCCTGATTATTTATATCCGAAAAGTGCTAGCGGACATGATAGACCTTTATTTATGACTAAAGTTGAAGATGTATATATAGTGAGTATTTTAAATCCAAATCAAACGATGTACCCAAGGTTTTATTCTAAGAATGAAGCAGATGCACGCGCAGAGATGCTTATTTACTTAATCGAAGATGGATTCATAAAAACAAATGACATTCCATAATATAATTTTACGATGTTCCTGTTGTAATGCCGTTCCTATGATCAAAGAATTTGAGCAGGAAGGGGTCTTGATGGCGTATTATATCGACTGCCAAAAATGCGGTATGCACGGGACTTTTAAACACGTACCAGAGCACGGCAAAATAAAAGCTAAAGAGTTATGTATAAAAGACTGGAATAATCGGCAGCAACAAATGAATAGGATTACATCCAAGGAAATAAAATGATCATTTTTATAAGTTTATTTTTAATAGTAGTTGATCTATTGGTTTACAGATTTGACGGCCTGTCATCATCCCTATATCTTGCCGCAGGCATTTTTATAGGCTGGTTTTGTGTCTTTATCTTGGCCTTAGTTGATACTCATAAAGTTTCAAGTGATTGGAGTAAATTTTCCGAGAAAAATAAAAAATAGGGACAATAAAATGTCAGAAAATACGCAAGATGCGGCACATTTATCTATAAGAAACGAAAAAATGTCATTGTTAATAGGGACAATGATTGGTCAAATGTCAGAGTTATTAAATCATATTAAAGGCGGCCAGATTAGACGAGATGAGATATACAACAATTTATTTGATATTCATACTTCGGCGGCTTTGCAATTACATGAACTGTTTTATAAAAAAACGACTGTACCCCAAAATAACTGGATAGATGTTAAGGTTGTTTTGCCTGCCATGAAACAAATGGTTTTGACTTATTGTCCTGATTATTCCCCAATGCCGATTAAGGTTAATTATATCAATGGCTGGGATCAACAATGGGCTTATGATTGCACTAGGAAGATTACGCACTGGATGCCATTGGTTCCAGCACCTAATGAATAAAAAGATAAAATATGAAAGATTTTGATATTGAAAAATTGGAATGTATTGGCAGAACCTATAAAAAGCGAGTTGCGCCTTCTTTATATATTGTTGTTAATGAAAAAGGTAGAAAATATTTTAGATTTAAATATCGCTTTAATAACAAAGAAAAAAGTTTGGCTCTTGGTGTTTTTCCTACGGTTAAAGTGGCTAATGCTATTGCAGGGGCTGAAAAAGCACGTAATTTACTTTCTGAAAAAATCGACCCATCAACATTAAAACGATTAGTAAAATCAAAAGATGAACAAGTTTTTATTACCAAAAAAATAGCCAGATTGTGCGCTGATGAAATACAAGAAGTAGTAAGAAAAGCTATTTTACAGTTTTTAAGAGATTATTCATAAAAGGCTTTATAAAATGAATAAAGATAATGAAGATATGGAATTGGAAGTTGTTCCACTAAAACCAATGTCCCTAGAAAATAAATTAAAAGCAGAGCAAATAATTAAAAGTATGATTAATAAGCCAAGCATTCAAGCCATGCTCAAAGAATCTTTTCGCCGCCTTATAATGTTTGGGGGTGGTATGACACAAGAGGAAATTCAAACAGCAATAAAGGCCGCAGAAAATGAGTGATGAATTTCCTTCAATCACATGCCCAAGATGCAAAAAGGTTAGTTATCATGGCGATGATATTAAATATAAATATTGCAATCACTGCCATGACTGGCACGAATTCATGGATCCAAATCTTGAAAATAAAATTGAATCATTTATTGAGTCTTTTAACAAAAAATAGTATAAAGTGTGTACAGATTTTAGGGTAAAGGATTCAATAGAATGCAGGATTTTGATATTAATAAGGTGTCTTTGCGGGCACTTAAAATCATCAGAAAGGGTTATAAAAACTCACGCAGCAACCCTGAAACCAGAGAAAAGTTACAACAAATTAACGCGCTAATTGATCTAAAAGAGCGCAAATTTACTAAATCCAAAAAAATTCCACAGGTCAAACCGGCTGTTCAACCTAAAGTCTGGCCTCCTTTTATAAATAAATAGATTTTGGGGTGAGCACGGATAGTTATCTCAGGCCTATTCGCACCCCGCCAAATAACGAGAAAAATCATGTTAAGAATAAATGCGCTTAAATTGTTTGATAAATTTTTAACCAAAGAAGCTCTGGGCAAACGCTTGGAAACACCATCGGATATTGAGACTTGCGAAGGGTTTCTGGAAAAACGCCAAAAAGCTGATCGAATTATGCGACACGAAGCTAACCAGCAAATGTTTAATGATAAATTGTTAAGAAGGTAAGTTTAGGGGCGACGATACTTTCAGGGTGCAATAATCTGCGTGATTATGTACAAGCCACAAGGGAAAATAGCCCACCAAGTTATGAGAGAAGCGGCGTGGACAGTGACACGCTTATGGAGTAGGACTAGCTGAAAACTGATAGCTGAAAACTTAAGCCAATCCATACGAGAGTAACTCAAGTCACAGCTTGAAAAGCTAGAAGCCAGTGCAATTCTGGCCTTCTCTCGAAAAATGTAGTTGATGGATACGGAATCATTAGCATTTTAATTCCTGAACCGATGTTATGTGCTGTAATGAACGTCTACTGAGAAGTCCATCACGAGTTTTATGGCAATCTCGACGTGGACAGCGACACGTATAAGGGATAAAGCAATTACGATAAGAAAGCGTGATGCGAGCAGCTCCTTACGTTCTAGATACGCATCTGAATATTGCTAAGCCGGTGCAATTCCGGCAGATTGCCACCAATTAAAGAGAGGATATTGGATGACCGATGGACTGAAAATGATTGTTTTTTTATTAACAATCGTTTTAATGATTGGATCGGCAATTTGGTGGGAAATATACAAATTTCAAGACTGCAAAAAAGTAGGACATTCAACCTTATACTGTTTATTTAGCTCTGGAAAGTGATTGAATTATGGATGAATGCGACAAAAGAGTCATACAAGTAAATCAGAAAAAACCTATCGATAAGATCATTATCGCCTTGTCTCTCATCGTTGAAGAGATGAAAGAAGGAGGTATTGATCAGTTTGATCTATCCGTTGGCGAATCGTTTATGTTTTCAGGGAAAAGAAAGTGAAATTGGACAGTATAAAATATTTATGGTGCAGAAAAATAAGACGTCATAAGCTCGATATGAGTTTTCTTATCGATAAAACACACGCTTGGTGCCCTAAATGCCAAGTATTTGTACGTTTTAAAAAAAATATTAAAGGGATAATCGCATGAGTGATACGTTTAGATCAGTTTACAAACCGCTTTCTGATGATCAAAAAGCCTATATGGATCTTTTTAAAGAAAAAGCACAGGAACTATTACAAAGCTTTGAAGGTGCTAATTTTCTAAGTCCTGATGGCCGTGCTATGGCATTGGCAAAGACTAACTTGGAACAATCGATCATGTGGGCAGTAAAATCAATTACGGGTTAGAGGTTTACATGGATTTTTTAAAAGATAAAAAATACTGGCAAGGGCAATTAGAAACCCTACAAAAAACGCGCCAATATGTTTTAAATTCATTAAGATTGATTGAGCATGATATGGCTTGTTGCGAGAAAAGAATTAGTGATGATGAAGAAGCGCTTAATAAAATGTTACCTGATTTCAATCGCGTACAAATAAGGAAGGACGTCGAGCTATGACGGACGCCGAAGCTATGATTCAAGATTGTATAAAGAGAGCAAGTAAGCTGACAGATTGGGAACATGATTTTATTTATACGTTAAGCAATCTCAAAAACATGACTGAAAAACAATATGAACGGTTAGAAAAAATTTGGGAGAGAGTCACATGAAAGAACAAGGATTTGTAAAATGGTTCGACAATAAAAAAGGGTTTGGATTTATTACATGCCCGGGCAAGCCTGATGTATTTGTCCATTTTCGTTGTATAAAAGGAACTGGAGACAGTTTTAAGACCTTGAGCGAAGGCCAAAAAGTGTCTTTTGAAATAGAACAAGGTAAAAAAGGTTTACAGGCAGCTAATCTGGAAATCATTAGCTAATTAAAGGTGTCAGAATCGACACCTTTATCCTTTATAGCAACCTTTTCTATTTTTCAGGTTCATATAATCATTCGCAATCGGGTTTTTCCTTCGAATCATTATTTGGCTCGTCTACTTTTTCCTGCTCAAGAGCTTTTTTTAACCACACATCAAGCTCTTGTTTAGCTCCATGCATCATCAAAATATTATTATTAATTTGATTCATGGTTTGCGATTGCTGAACAATTAGTTCATCAATTTTAGCGATGCGATTTTCAATTTCTTGCTTATTCATATCTTTTCCCTGTTAAGCCGCTGGACGAGTAAGTTGATAATTAAAAACAGTATCGTTACCCGGGTCTGCACTAAATGTAATAGTTAAGGTATTGTCTGTGACGACAGCCTCAAGAATCGTGACATTAGATGTACCATTATTGACCATTTGGGTATAGGCATGATCGGTAGCGCCAACAGCTCCCGTGACAGTAAATGCCTCAGTTGCTGAGCCGCCTACCGTGGTCAGCTGATTATCAAACTTGATGACGTGGCTAGGGGTGATCCCTGACGCTAATTTAGCCAAAGTTACGTTTGCATTCAATATTTTTGCAGTCGTAATCGCATTAGCAGCAATAGTTAATACACCAGTAGCACCAATGGTGGCATCCCCACTCAAAGCTGTTGCCGTTGGAACCCCTCCATTACCAGCTAAAATACTACCAGTCGCTAAGGTAGCTAATTTACTGTAAGCAATCGCAGCAGCTGCGTTAATATCAGCGTTTACAATAACGCCGGGCGCAATCGAGGTTACGCCAGTATTGGTAATAGCAATATCACCAGTCATTGCGCGTGCTTGAGCAATGTTAGACGCATTACCAACAAAAATTTGAGCGCTTGGTAAAGGTTCGCTGCCAGCACCAGCCGCCAAAGTGATAACACCATTCGAAATAGACACAGCTAGCAAAGTAAATGTGCCAGCATCGGTTATAGTGTTATAACCGTACATGCACTCGATTACATCGCTTGGCGCAATGTCTAAAGCAGTAAGTTGATTGCCGATGCCATTTAAATAGCCAGCTGTAGTAACAGTAGCTAAATCATCGGTGGTTAACATTTTCAAAGTTCCCGGTTTAATACCGACTTCGCCTACGGATATTCTAACTAAGTTTAAAAGTCCCATCTGAGTGCTCCCTGTAAGTAAATTATAATTAATGCCTATACGTAATAATGTCCCGATACCCTAATGATCGAACTATTTGTTAAACCAGTAATAGCGTGAAATGCATCGCCGGACGCCGCGCCCAATACCGAATTGATCAATTTGATAACAGTTGCATTGGGATCGATCCAAGAATTAAGGAAGGTGTAACCAGTCCCGCCAGATAAACCAGCCGATGTACAGCTGCCCAAGGGGGTTAAGCCTGTTGTATTTTTGCTGGTAAATGGTAAGCCGGTAATCTGTAAATCACCTGCAGCGGCACCGATGGTTAGAGAATTAACAATCAAAGTGACATGGTAATAAACGACATTGCCAATACGAGTATAATTCCCAAGCTGAGTAGAATAGCCGACTGATGTAGGGTTCGTGGTCGAACCTGTAATAGTAGGCACCCATGTTCCTTCAGTGTAATTTGATAAAGTAGATCCCCCAAAATTGATGGATGTAGCCGTTGCAGCGCCTAAAACCGGCGTTATCAAGGTTGGCGTATTAGCTAAGACTGGCGCACCGCTACCAGTATAAGCAACCCATGTAGGTACACCGCCAGCTGTTGTGGTAAGGGCTGCGCTATTAACAATGGTTAAGCCACTAACTGCCGTCCCAGCTGCATCATACCAAGCTAACTGGTTGATCAATCCTGAATTGACAGTACCTGTGCCTGCTACGTTTTGGAAAGTCGGCAATGCGCCAGCACCATTTGAGGTTAAGACCTGCCCAGATGAACCAACGCTAGCAATGCTTTGAAATGGGCTTGTTGAAGTTGTCCCACCACATAAAACGGCGTAAGCAGTGAAAGAACCAGCACCACTACCACCGCGAGCGACGGATAAATTACCCGTCCAACCTAATGTTAAGGATGCAGCATTTAATAATGCTGTGAGAGGTGAACCGCCAAGGGTTAAAGTGACATTGGTGTCATCGGTTTTAGTAAGCGCCGCACCCGTTGGGAGCTGCGAGGTTGTAGCCAGTGTGCCCGACGTAGGAAACGTGACATTAGTGGGAGCTGTATAGGTTTGAGTAACAGCAAATGCACCGGCAGTCGTAAAATCACCGGCAAAATTTAAATTCCCCGCATAGGTAGCTGTATTAGCGCCATTATTTACGCCTGTACCGCCTCTAGTACCGCTTAATGTGCCAGTCCATCCAAGTGTCAACGAAACTGCACGCAACAATGCAGTAGCGGGGGTGCCACCTAAAGAAAGGGTGACGTTGGTATCATCAACCTTGGTTAATGCATCGCCTGTAACTAATGAGTCTGCATACGATTTATTAACCGCATCAGTTGCATTGGTAGGCACCGGCAATCCAGTGATGATATTGGTATCCATATCGATAGCACCTTGCATGGTGCCACCGAGTAGGGGAAGGAAAAGTCCGGTGCTTCCCTGAAAATTAAATCGCGTGTTAATACCGTTTCGTAAACCCACGACAATGTCATTAATCTCTAAATCGCCACCATCGAAAAATGTTCCGAAGGTTGAATCAGCTGGTGTAACCATAAGCAGATCCCTCGCTTTATGTTTTAACTAGGCATTGCATAAAACGCCACGCTTACACTTGGTGTCGTCGCCGTTGGGGAAAAAAAATTGATCACATCGCCAACATTCACTAAATACGCTTTATCTAGCGTGTTAGTGACAAGCTCTGATGTGTCCTGAGCAAACGTACCACCTGCAGGCACATCCGCAGTTTGATTGACTGCAACCCATACATTTCCACTAGTCCTAATCACGGCAAGCACTTTATTTTTATTACTGCTTCCACCATAGGACGTAACACCGCCCATAATGCCGCCACCGGGAACGGTTAAGGTTGTATTTGTAGCCGCTACAAGCGTCGCATTATAAATTTGATCAGAATATTGCTGACCAAAATCATTGTGTCCTTTACATTCCTGTATTGTACGAAATGGTACTGTCATAATATTTTCCTTTTAAATACCTATGCGTGAATTTGCGGTGTAATGGTAATAGATTTCGCCCTGTTTACTGTCCTCAGTCGATGCAAATGTCATAATAGAAGCCGTCGTATTAGGACGCATAATGACGCAATCAATAGTTGATCCAAATGCTGTCCATAAAGAACTTGCTACATTGACAGGATTGGTGCCTACTGATGGTGCAGGCGTTGTACCATCTCCTGATCTTGCGGCTAATTGAACTGAGCCATTTGTTCCATCCGGTGCATAAAAAGCAAGAACGGGAGGAACTCGTTTTAATTGTTGGTAAATTAGCTGGAATGAATTTTTGTACATAACCGTACTAGAACCATCTGTCGCAAATGGGACAGATGCGTAACGCAATCCGTTATTGGTTGCCGTACCTGGAATAACGCCTACGTTATAACTTTTTTCATAAAAGTATTGGCATTGACGAAACACTTCATCAAAAGTCTGTGGCTGAGTGGCTATTGCAAAATCGTTTTGCACAAGTGAAATATCATCAAACACAATAAAATCTGCGGTGCCTGTTGAATCCATATTATCAATCGTATAAACACAAATTCCCAAAGTCATGTTCACATCAGTCGAGGCCGGAAGCTGGAATTTTTCAAAAGCATAACCTTGTAATGATGTATCTAGCAGATAAACAGGATCATTGACAGGTAGAATGACGGTAAAATCAGCATCAAAAACAGGATCTTGACCTTCCGCCCATGAAGCAATCGGGTAATTTTGCGATGCACCATTACCATGTGATGTAGGCAATCCTGCCTTATAAATTAATCTCATTTTAATGTGACAATTGGTGGAATGTGTTGTATGCAAAGTGGCAGTTACTAATGAGGAAAGTATTTTACCCCAATAAGGTCTGGCAGTATTTGCGTCAAGATATTGGATAAGTGCAAATTGGTTATGGTCAGTTGCAGCTTGTACTTGCAAGCCATAATTATTGCTAACGTCAGCTTGACCCGTAGCCGTATTAAAACTGGTGGCTGATGCAACGTAGTTCTGTTGAACTATTATAGTTTGATCAGCATTAATGTAACCATTATTCAAATTGTTAGTAACAACTTTTGTCCCGGATTGCCACGGATTCAAACCAAAGTTCCAGCCAGTTAATAAGCTATTCTTAGGTTGTCTAACAAGTGAATCTTCATAGTAGTGAAACAGATGATCTTTTTGACGCGCAGCAGTTTGCTGGTCAAACGGAATATCCACACCAGTTGCTGTGCCAACAATTTGAATACTTGTAATGGCAATATTGCGTGAAGTAGGAATGGTGATATTGATATCAACATATCCCGTCGATGCAGCGGTATTAACCTGATCTGGGATTTCCGCATTATTTTCGATGGTGTGATAAGCACCATCTGTAGTGATTGAGGTGCTCGGTATAATTTCGGTGGAGGATCCAGTAGATGGTGCATAGGTCATCGTAATAAATGAACCACCCCCGCTAATGACAGCTGCAGTGATAGAGCCACTCACAAAGCCGCCCCTAAAGATGCTAGGGGTGTTAGTCAAGCGTTGCCTTAACGTAACGGTTGCGCCCAAGCCCGCAGAGGCTTGTATTCTTAGTGTATAAGGCGGGTTTGTTGGGACACCAGCTGAGGTAGGCTCAAGACGCTCTAAATCAACGGTGCCGGTGCCTGATGTTATTAAATCCCAACCCGGGGCGACGGGTGTAACTGTGTTACTCCCCGTGACGCTGATAGTGGTTGTGCCTGTAGACGGAAAATTGACCTCTACAAACTGAGGGTTTGAAAGTTCATTTTGTGTACTAGCACGATCAGCTGGATTAATGCCGCCATCTGGTACATAGGGAACCGCTTGGCGCACAAATTGTGCAATACCGCCCTCACTTTCAACAGTGACATAGTACAAATCTAATTCACCTGCAGCATCGTAAGGATAAGCGTAGGGCACAAAAGGATCACCGTCCTGATCAACAAAATCCCCGGCAATCCCTAGCGTCAATTCAGCGCCTACGCTAATAAAAGAATAATTCGGGCTCACCCCGGCGATCTGATAAACAGGCTTAGATGTTAAGCGCTGGGAGTCTCTATAAAATTTCACAACACCGGCCGTTAAAGGCAAGCCACTGTCTTTGTCTAGGATCACTTCTTCGATATTAAATAAAGGTACATATAACGTGTTAATCGTCATTTTTTGATCCTTGATCTAAATATGTGTTATAATTAGTGCTTTGTGTAACTTTTGACAAGATGGTGAAATATGTACATCCCAATCTGGATGATTGTTTTGATCGTGCTTTTGGTAATGGCAGACAGAGAAAACTAGATAATAAAAACATGTCTATTTCCCCTTTTTTGTCAGATATTGCATTAAAGTTTTCTGCCAATTTGGGTCTGTCATTAATTTAACGGCAGCAACGTCATGTTCTTGGCCAAATCGTTGATCCAAATCGCGTTTAAGCGCATCAAGTTTATTCCTGTCTTTTGTCATGCCTGTTTTTTCTAGCTTGTAAGATGACCGAATAGATTCATCAAAAGGAATCATTTCATTTGATAACAAGCGAATGTCTTTAAGTTTTTGTTGCGCTTCAGGAAAGGGCTCAAGTTTTTGCATGACTTTATCGAAAGCTTTATCGCTTTTTAAAAAGCTCCAAAAATTATTTAATGTCATGCTTTTTTTATCGAACACATCTTCAAGCTTTTTACGTGTAAATTGTCTTTCAGAAATATTTCTTGCTAATTTATATTGAGGCTCAATTTCATCCATTTCAGAAACCATATTGCGTCTTGCATCAGCAATGACAGATTTTTTGAAAGGTTTCCTTCCTTGACCAGAATCATTGGATTCTTCCATATCGCCCAATACACGTTTAACCTGATCCCAATATTCAAAGGTATTTTGAGGGCTAATGCCTTCTTCAGCTGTTTTTTTCGTGATACCAAGAGCTTTTTGATAAATAGGATCTTTATGCAGTTGTTCCATTGCGTGAGCAATAACCGGATCATCTGAATGTTTATCAATAAATTCCTTAGGCAAGGTTTGAGACATGGTCTGTTCGTAAGCAGCTTTTTTATCTGGAGCAAGCGCAGTATCATCGTAAATCGTATCAAGCAGATTGTTTATTGCCTGACCTTCAGTTCCTATTCTTTGTTTACCTTTTTCATAAAGCAATTTTGCGCCTGAAGATGTGCGCCCTATATTTGCTTCTTTCGCTGTCTGGAAAGGTGACAATACAGCTTCACCCGGCGTTAAAAAGCTAATGCCTAATCTTTTTGCCGCCTCTAATCTTTCATTAATCGTCGGCAAGTCTTCGGAGGTTATATCACCAAATAAATTACGCTTTGCGAGTTCTTCAGGTGCGACAGATTTATGTTTCAAATAGGAAGCCAGTGCGCCGACAGTAGGTTGCACAATGGGTGCAGCTAATTTACCAACCCCAGGTATTTGTGAGGTCAAGTCTGCGATAGATTCCAAGCCTGATGCTGCAGTTTTTCCAGCCATTTCAGGAATGTTTTTTGCTGCATTCATGGCTGCGGCAGGAATAGATTTAACTTTACCGTAAGGAAGTTGCGTCGCCTTCTCGCCCAACATGCCTAAAATGGCGGCATGAACCGGATCACCGCCTTGACCTGCTTGTTGCGCGGCAATTGTCCCGGTGCGAGTCAGCAAATTAGGTAACGCAGATAATGTCTTTCCACCGAAAACTAAGCCGCCAGCATTTCTAACACTGGCCTCATCTTCACTTTGTGGGGCTAGTCCGTGATTTTTTTCAAAATCGTTCAATGCCTCAAAAGGAGTAGGACTTTTATAAGAAGCACCACCCGTAGAAACATCTCCTTTTTCAATTCTTTTTCCAAATTCTGGAAATTTGTCGGCGAGATATCTGATTAATACCTGAGGCGCACTTAACAATCCGGCAGCTGATTCAACGCCACCCGCGCCAAGATTAGCAAATGTGCTTAATGGATTATTAGTCGCTGCATAGCGTGCGGTTTTCTTAATACCACCGGGAATAGAACCAATCATTTTCCCTAGAGCTGCAGGTGCAGACAATAACGATGAGGTAAAATCATTTCCGATACCTTCAAGTCCTTTATCCTCATCCGCACTAACATATTGAGAACGTGGCACCTGTACCACTTCACCAGTTTTTTTATTTCGTAAAGTAATCAAATTTTCAGCCATTAGATAACCTCCCATTCATTATTAGAATAGGTATTGTTACTTTGATCCTCGTCACTTGCGGACGAATCGATTGGTTGTATTTTATTAGATCGCTTTACTTCTTTAGCTGAATACTGCCGCATACCTTTAATTTCATTTATTAAATTATCTAAAGATTTTTTATAATCCTCTTCACTTTCACGGCCACCGATAATAAGTTGCTCTGTCGCTGTATGAAGTCCTTCTTCCGTTGGATTTAATGCATAAGCGCCAATTAATTTTTCTTTTATTGCATTTACTAATCTTAAATATTCTCTTTGTTCATGAGTTGCTGTCGCATTGCCCCCAAAATATATATTGCTGTGATTCTTCATATTTTTTAATTTTTCGAGCAAAGGCAAAGCATTATCAACAGATGAGATAACGCGCTGATGAGTTGTAATCATTTTATTTGTTAATGGTACGCCATCATCACTTGGTGGTATGCCACCCCCGGTTTGCACGGTTACTTTACCGCTAGGGTATTTAGTAATGATTGAGGTCTTGCCAGTCTTATTATCAAATTTTATTTCCTGAGTTTTTTTGTATCCTTTTTTCTCAAGAAAAGCGCGTGATAAAGGATTATTGTCATACATCATGTCGATGCCTGCTAATTGCGGCGAACCTTTAGACACAATGACCTCATTCATGGAATCTGGGTTTGATTGCGCTGGTGCATTTGGTGCAATCGGTTGCTGCATTGGGGACATTGGTGCAGTTGGCATATTTGGCGCAGCTTGAGGCATTGGGATGCCAGCAGGGGGTGAACCTATCATTGTCATTCCACCAAATGCGGGACGCGGCTGATTAGGTGCCTGATTAGCTTGCATTGGCGAAGTTAATGGACTTGGACTGTTCCCGCCGCTTAAAACTTGGCGTAATTGTTTTTCCATTTCGCGCTGTTGTGCAATTTCCGCGGATAGCCGATCAATATCCATTTGAGATTTGCGATTAGACAACTTGGATGAAAGTAGGGTTTGCTCGGCGATTGGCTGCGCAAATTTAGCCTGAATTTCTTTGATAAGCGCATCCTTGGGCATATTATAGCCAGCATAGTAATTTTCCATTGCATTACCGATGCCTGAATAATCAGATTGCTGTATCGGAGCTTGTAGAAAATTCGGAAATTGAATAGCCATGAATCATCCCTCTATAATTTATGCACCTGCGCCCGCGCCTTGAGCAAATATTTTTGCAATCGCATTAAACAAGGCTTGCCGGTCAGTGTTTCGTTGGGTGCCTGCTTGAAAAGCGAGTCCAGCTTGGGAAGATTTTTGACCTCCCAAAATATCTGCTAAGGCACTCGATGCATCAAAGCCCGTGCCGTAAAATCCCTGCTCGCCACTTAGTCCGGTGTTATAGACACCTAAAGCGTTTTGGAGATATTGCTGCATGTCTCTTGACATAATATTGTCAGCCATCTCCCCATATTCCCGCTGATGTTCGGGCGTCCCTGCGAAACCACCTGCCGCGGCGGTAGCGCCTATCCCTTTGCCTAATTGATCACGTTCGTATGTTGCGCCTTTGGAAAGGGAGTAATTTTTCATCAGATCATCAATAAAAGATGAGGGATTGAGTAATTTCCCATATTGACCCTCTAAGGTATCGCCCGCTGCCTTTCCTCTTTCAATAAAAGGATTAAAATATTGCTTACCAATATCCGGGATTTGGTTTAGGTATTTATTTGCATCAGCCTGCGGATCGTCCCGTTGATACATGTAAAGCGGGTTCACTGGCGAATTTTTAAAACTATCCCAAAATGACATTGGCTCTCTCCTTATTCTTACGGGTATGCCGTAGTATCGACTTTGCGTAATGCGCCACCTAATTTAAATACAATGACTTCAGCGTCTGATTCATACCAACCTGTCCCATCTGGCATTTGCGGAGCGATAATCGCTAGATCCGCCGCTGTAATCGGTGGAAAAGTCCATCCGTTATTGCTCAAACCATCTTGCAGCGCTTGATTTAATTGATCGTGATAGATCTGCATTTCAGGCGTTAAATAGCCGTTTGGTTGAACGTATTGCACATCTACAAAAACAGGAATAATCATTAGCGCTAAGCTCCTATTTCCATCATGCCGTTTTTAACGACTTTCCTACCTGAACCCCAAAAGCGCATTTGATAGGTAATCTGTTGCGCATAACCTAAATTGATAAAACGGGGCTGGTTTTTAAAATCGGCTGTTGCTTTTAATTCGTAGCTAACGGCATTACTGAAATTGATGCCGCCATTTTTTGAAATGGTTAGATCCACACGTGGTTTACCAGTTGTGCAATAACCGCCTTCTACCAAAATCGGCAGGCCGTCCTCGGTATAAATAATCTGATGTGTGTCTTCAGTTAAGATATAGCCAAAACACACAGGATGATTATAAGCATCAGGCGTCGTGCCGCTTTCAATGACAAACGTAAATAATTTAACTTTGTACTTTTCAGGACGGTTAGGAAGTCTGAATGTGTTTGTCAGTCGAACGCAGGGAATGTCATAAACCTGATCTACCGTTTCGTCACCCGAATTAACAAAAATATCGTAAGTAGTAAGATCACTATTAAGCTCATACATCGCCCCGTCTTTAAAACTTAAAAAATAGTTTTTATTGCGAAAATAGACAATTTGTCGGGCTGGAAAAGCAGTAAAATCCCAGTCTGTTAAATCAAACAATTTTTTCGTAGTAAAGTCATACATGATTGTAAAATTGTCTGACTCATCGAAAAAAGTCAGTATGTAAAAGAGATGCCCACCTTGCCTGTATAAGAGCGCAGCAGATCTACTAGGAAAATTTACTCTCTCAAATAAATTATCAAGACCGTCTGTGGAAATGCGCTCAGCACCACCGCCTGACATGACCATGAGGGCAGGGGAGGAGTTTTCATTAATGCCAAGCCATGCCACTACCTCTTCGTTAGCTGCGATGGTAGCGACAGAAGCTGCGCCATAATCGATGTTGATAGATGAGTTACGTTGATAGACGCGCAGGCCACCAACGTTGTTCCAAATCTCTGCGACGGTCGTGCCAAATACTAAAACGTTATTACCTTTGCCCGGGATCCTTAAAACAGCTTTGGCAAAGTCAGATTTGGTCTGTAATGCAAGGGTCTGAACCCATGTGAGATTATATTCATTACCCGGCGTGCCATTCCAACCGGATTGATAGACGACCCAATTCGATCCAGCATTGCTAGTCAGTGCATTACCAAAGAGAAAATAGGTATTGTGGTATGTAATATAATTAGGCTGAAAATCACTGGCGTGAGAATCAAATACAGCTGTGCTGATAGCAGCCGGGAAAGCTGCGTAATTATAAATATAGGCATTCGTATCGCCGGGAGAAACAAAGCCAATTTGACTCGATAAGTTTTCAGCAAAAAACACATCGCCAGAGGTAGTGCTAATAGTGCCTATTTGCGTGGCAGCTTCGTCAAATTGATTGATTCTAAATACATCGCCTGCCACCACTGCTAGAAGAAAATCGCCGCGCACAGAATGAAATGTACCGCGTCCCTCAGCGCCACTTTCGATTAACGCAAGTACAGCACGATAACCGGGGAAGTTGACGAGCCATTGCTCCTCACCATCACCGGATGTGCTGATATACATATTATAGGTTCGTTCAACTGAAATAGTCGGATAGCGTCCAAATACTGAACTGCCAACGATCCTAACTGGAATTTCTTCCGTATCAGTTGTTAATGGTAACGCCATCAGTGCTCCTTATGAGCTTACTGGCAACCATCCACCACTAAGGTTGACGATTGCATAGTTAATGGCTTCACCCCCAGAAAGAGAGCTTAGTTTTTGTTGCCTGAGATCCATTACATTCGTGGTATTGGCTATCCATTTATAGTATTGCTTTAACTTTTTCTCGACATTTACCGGGACTGTAAATGAGTTGGATTCACACAACCTTTCAGCAAGTAGATAAAGCAAAAAATTTGTGTAGAACTTATCAAGCGTTAATGACAAATCTTGAAACATGGTGACGGAAGTTAATCGAAAACTTCCCCATATCTCTAATGGATAAGCAACATCAGGAACAAAGTATAGAAACAGTCTGCCGCCATTTAATTCGCGTTCAAAATGCCAGTTCCACGGCAAGCTTTGGATACCTGTAGCACGAAAACTACCAAAGTAATCTTGACGTCCTTGGTTCCGTGTTTGATATCGAACGGACTGAATGTAGAAAACAAACACATCAATATCGATAAGATCTTCAATGAAGTATTCGGAGGTACCGGGAACTGCCGTTAAAGTATATTTATCCGTATAGGGAATCGTACCTTCATCGATAGTGCGGTCTGCGATCACTTCATTTAAAAGTCGAAGGCCATCACTCATTTGGCCGCCAGTCGGGGTTTCAAAATCCCGACTGACAATGCCGCTTAAGTAATAGGAATCTGCAATTAGATTGCTGGACAAATAAGCCATAGCCTTGTCCTCCTATCGTTAGATAGTGTATTGATAGCCTGCCACGTTGATTGCAACGGTGCCCGCTGACACTTTGTAATTGATCTTGGGCGCACCAGAATCAAGCTGTGCCTGTACATATTCTCTAACGAGCGTATGAGCAGTGGCTCCCGCAACGCCAGCAATGTACTTAACCGTATCACCAACCGCATCGAAAGGCTGAAGCGCCAACGTGTCCGCTGCAGCGTTTGCAGTCCAGTCGGTTTCAATCTTAACAAGTACGTTTTGAACGGCTGGGACAAAGGTTGTGAGGGTGACAGCTGCATAGGTAGCAGAGTTACCAGCGGTGATAGCAGTAGCAATGGGCACATCGTATACAAATGTACGTTCGTTAGAGCTGCCGCTCCAATAACCTGCTAGGAAATGCGCCGAGCCGTCGGTGCGTAAATAACCGATTTTGCGGAACATATCATAACCAACAGGCATAAGAGGCTGGGTTGCACTAGCGGATAAAACGACACCTGCATCGTTATTGTTAGTTGAATCACCAACTAAATATAATGAATACAAAGTACCGTTAGCTAATGCACCCGTATCAAGACCATTGATCCCGGTAGTAGCTGCATTCAATGTAACAGCTGCCAACATAATGATGTCGTTTTCATTGGTGCTATTGCGTGCACGACCATCTTGAACGGTAGCCGTTGTAGTGCTAGCAATTTCGATTTCAAGCCCGTCTACGCTTAGGTAAGGGGCGTTTACTATTGGAATATTAACCATGTTTGTTAGCTCCTATTACAGTGGGAATATAACGGCCATTGCGTTGTCAGATACTTGGGTTTTGCCCCAAATAGCGTCATGCACTGTTCCGTATAAGTTTTGACCAAATTGAGCACCCGTATATAAGCGTAAAGCAACGCCGGTTTCTGGGTCTTGTTGAACGGAGGTCATAAACGGATCGCAATCTGGGAGCGGCGGAATTGCCACATAGAATTGATTACCAGATTGAACCATACCCACGCGATGAGAAGGCAATACTTTAACTTGCATACCAGCAACAATTTCTTGCGTGATATTTTGGTTTTTGCCAACAGCCGCTTGTAAAGGAGGATCAATTGATACGGTGACTTGTGAAGCACCCGTGGAAGCAGCGTTTGCAGTTGCCTTAAATTGGACAGGGCAAGCAGATGGATGATGGCCTTCGAATGTACGGAAACGAATGTTCGGATGACCAGCAACGTTATCTTGGAACTGGAAGCGATCATAAATTTTAACAGAGTCAGCATCGCTTGCTGCAGAAGTACCACTGAATGTAATGGTAATAACCCCACCATCAGCATTGGTCGTGGTGCTAACGACTGTTAATGTGACGCCTGCTTGGCCTTCAGATCCTGCAATATGTTCCGGTAACAAGTTGGAGGTGTACCACATTGCTTTATTGAAAGCGCCTAGTTCCCAACTGTTGCGCAGCTCTTCGTTATTGCCCGGTACAAACTGATTCAAGCCTGAGCCGATAATGTCTGGGATGACGATATCAGACATATAGACTTTGGCATCGTATTTAGCTGCGCCGAAGTTACGGAAGAAAGCCATCATTTGACCTAATTGGTTAAATGAGTTGATTGGGGTCACGCCGTTACCGTAGAAACGATAAGGGGATGTTTCGCAGATCCCTGCAATGTCAGCTTCAATCACAGCGCCTAATTCGTTAATCGCGCCACGACCGAAACGATCCATATAATCTTCCAAGTTAAAAATTAACTGTTGAGCTGAAACATCAATACCGATGTTTTTGCTTTTATCAACAGTCAAAGACTGAACGCGCTGCTCGACACCTTGAAATGATACAACCAAGCCATCGTTTGCAATAAAACGTGGTGGCTTATCAAAAGTGATCGTGTCGCCTAAGTTAGCCGGATTAGCTTTTTGGAAATCGCGGTATTTGGTGTTAGCGGTTGAAACAAAGCAGTTTATGTTTTGCAAATAGGCAAGGTCGGCCTTATTGTATGTTTGGACATTTTGCAAAATATTATTTGGCAATGGCATGTCAATCTCTCCGTTAGATTAAACATCGAGACAAAACACGGCTTTACCAAAATAGAGTTATCCGCGGAACATAGCTTTAAAGTCACGGATAGAACGTTCGCCGGTGTCTTGTCCAGTGGTAGAAGACGACAGACGGCTGAGAGGATCGGGGACGTTTTTTTCGTCCGCTTTAGCTAGTTCATTGGCCTTGATAGATGCGCTAATTTTGCTAATCATGTTCTGAGCGGCACTTGGGTCACGTTCGGATAAGACTGCAATGGTTCCGAATTTGCCTGTGTTTTTCATGAGCTCATACATGACTGCAGGCGTGTTATCTACCTGAGAGGCTAAATAGACTAGGTTAGGAAATGCTGCGGGATTAAAGTCGGCCATTACTGAATCGAAGTCCTCATAGACATCCTTACCTGAAGACATTTTAGCCCGGTAAGTATCAGCAATTTTACTGGCTTCCTTTTCTAATTCTTCCTGAGCACGCTGTTCATTAGCCTTTTGCATTTGCTTTTGCAAGTTTTCATAAACCTGCTTAGTAATGGCATCAGTGTCAACAGCAGGCATAGCCATACCGCCCATTGAACCATTATTTTTGAGCTGTGCATTTTCAGCTTTTAGCGCATCCAGTTCCGCTTGCATACTATCTCTCCCTTTGAGCTTGGCTTTTTTTACAAGTTCCTCAACGCGAGAGACTGGTAACATCTTTTCCTGAGAATCCGCACCGGCATCCTGTACAGGGTCAGGTGTCACGTCCTGTTCTAAAGCTACTTCCTCAGTCATTCATCATCTCACTGTTGCCGTTGTGAACGTGGTCGCATGGTTTGAGTGCCATGAACTGCTATTTTGCCGCATAGTTGCGTAGACGCCGGATTATAAGCTGTCCGTAAGCTTAATATTTCAATGATATAGAATGTAAATATTTAATTCAATATGGATTATTGTAGTCATGAAAGTGACAAATGTTATATAAACACTGTATAATATTTGTTATTATTATTTTGTGTTGAATGGAATTAACCATGTCTGAAAATAAATTTATCCCGCTCGAACAAGTCACCAAGCCCATGCTCACTACTCAAGAAGCAGCACACTATTTAAACAGGAAACCGCAGACATTAAGAATTTGGGCTTGTAATAAAACCGGAGCAGTCAAACCGCTCAACATTCAAGGCAGGCTGGGATGGAAAACCGAGGATATTAAAAAATTACTTGGCATCTAATATAAAAAAGCCACCGCATAACGGTGACTCAGCTCTTTTTGCCGTGGGCAAATGAGATATTATTTTTTCTTATTCTTGCCTAGCACTTTGTTAGCTTTTTTATCGATCTGCGCTTTTTGAGAAGTGCTGAGCTTGCCCTTGCTTAGCATTTGCGTTGCACGTGCTTTTGCATTTGCTGCCCGTGCTTTCGTATCCACTGGATAAGCGCGTTTCCCGGGAAGCGCAAATTCAGCCTTAGGTAGCGCTTTTCTTCGTTTGGTCGTTAATGCTGTCATTATGTCACTCCCTGATTAGTTGGTTCATTCATTCCTTTTTCATGCACATCTCTTTTCATTAGATGCTCATCAAACTTCGTGCTCATTTCAACTGCGGTTCGCGCATTTTCGGCATCGAGGCGCTCTTGATCCAACGCTCGATCAAGATTTGCATCTTGAATCGTGCTCATGACTTCTAGGAATTTAATATCGGCTTCTTTGTTTGCGACGGCATCTCGAGAATTTGCTTTAGCCATTTCCACTTGCGCCTTAAGCTGATTGCCTTCGCGCTGCATTTCGACCTTGCTTGCTTCAACCTGAACCTGTTGCCCTGCAATTTGCTCTGGGGTCGGCATGTTGGCATTTTTTTGCGCAGCTTGGTCGGCCAGCTCTTTTTGCTTGTCCATCCATTCTTGAACCATATAGCGAAGCTTTTCAATGCCGCGGATGTCGATATTATCAAGTAATACTTCAAGCCCGTTTTGATTCATGAACTCTTTAAAGCTTTCACTGACGCCCATTAAGGCGGTAATAGTTTTGAGCGCAATTTGTTTTTGCACTTCATAATTGACGCCCGGCTCAATAGTCACTTCCAGCGCTGAGACATCATAGTCAAACTTCATGTTGCCTCTTTTATTTACCTCATAAAAATCTCGCTTACCATTCGGCAAGATCACCGGGATTGTTCGAGGGGTAACATAATACTTAGGCAACAAATCCAGATATATCTCTGCACACCGAGCCCATCCATGAATAAAACCAGTCGTATAAGGCATTGCCGCCGCGTTTGAATGCATCGCACCTTGCATAATGGCAATCCCAGAGATGTCATTTTCATTTGCGCCAAGTGCTGCATCGTATGAACCTAATATCACCTGAACGGTGTTGTCAGCCATGTTAAAAGTATTAGCAAGCTCTGGCGGAATCGGTGGACGCATGATTTCACGTGGCGGGTTTAATGGCTGATTAGGATCGCCATCTTTAAATTGATTGTATAAAACAACCGTAGCCTTTTGAGGATCCGTATAAGCCAGCTGGTAATCTTTATTCGCCGGAATGCCTTCCACTGGTGCCGTCCATTTGTGCTGTACAAGGTTTTCGATTTCATTACAAAGGGATTGCCCAGCAAAGTTTTTCATCTTTTGTGCGTCTTTGGCATGATACACATAAGGACGAACGACCTGCTCTGCCTGTGAATTTTCATTGTCCCTGACGATGATGCTGTTGCCATCAAAGAATACCAAAGGCAGCATGGAAAAATTTGTCTCTTTGTAGTCAACGATCTTGGTGCCAGTGATCGTATACATATCGATGGTTTGGATATCAGTCATGCGTGACTTGATGACAATAGGGGCTTGTTCAATGATGCCTGCTTGCTCCCAGCGTGATAAAAAGTCCTCATACGATTTTTCAGTTAACACGTGACCATTTGCCAGCTTTAAGATTTTGGTTTTCTTTGTACGCTTTCTGAAATATTCGCCAAAAAGCAAAATATCTTCTTTCTGATTACGATAAGACCAGTTGAATTCGGCAACGGATGAATCTCGAGTAAATTGCACGTCTTTTAAGATATCGGAGCCATACAGTTCCACAGCTTCCTCGGCAGATTTCGGGAATAGTTCACAAGCAAACCGCCCATCGCCTTTGTGAGATTTACGTGCTAGCGGATCAAACACGGTTAGAGTAGGGTCAAAAACAGGTTCGATGTATATTTTTTGATCAAATGATTTTTCATCAGCATAGTCGGTATAAATTTTCGCAACGTCAAAACCACCCGCCAACAAATTCCTATACAAGTGATAGCTCAGCTGGTTAGTGTTGCCACCCATAAAGGCAGCCTTAAGATGCGCCTCAACCAACATAATCACATCAGGATTGATTAGTTTGACGCCCTCTTTCGCCCGTACCGAAAACCCCGGATCCATTTTGGAAAATTCACCGCACAAACGACTAATAAAGGCCGGAAGAATAGGCCATTCCATATTAGGTTTTTGTAATTCTTGGTTAACAGAAAGATCCGCAGGCGTGAGAGACGACTTAAAAACAAACCGAATGAAATCATTAAAGACTTTGTAATTCTTTTTGAAGTATAAAAAACCTTTCTCGATATCGCCGCGAATGTTATCAAAATTGTCTAATGCCGTTTTTTTAACGTAAGCCATCTCGATTCATCCTTAATTCTTGTTGTCGTCTCATGTTGCGAGCAATTGTATTCATTACATTTTCTGCAGAGTTTTGCTTAGACTCAATCTTATACAATAATTTGTCGATGAGCCCAATTTTAACACCATCATACAATGTATCGCAGATGTCGTCATGTCGATGCGCATCATTTGCTGTAATTTTGCCCATGTGTTTCTTACAAAGCTCAATATGTCTGGCGCCTTTGGTAAAGGTCACACATTTGCTCGCAATATAAGGCTGCATTTCAATATAACGCGCCGTCTTGCTACCCGATGCGGCGGTGCGTTTAACATCTTTGATATTGATGCCCTGCAATTTATTAAGAGAAGCAATAAGCGTCACGCCTGTTGATTTTTTTTCGATTGCGGCGGTAAGTGGAGGTGTTTTATGCAAGGAACATTCACGGATAAAATCAAGTACCGCTTCCTCAAGGTCTTTGGCATCAATCCAAGATTCAAGGCAATCTATCCAATGCAAGGCGAGCTTACCGGTCTTTTTGCCAAATAGTTCTATTTCATACAAACCTAGAAAGCTCATGGCTGTAGGATCATTGTAGGTTTTTTCGGTTTCAGCGCTATCGATAGTGATGAAGGTGCACAAGAATTCTGGCTCTTTATCGAGCTCTAAGAACCATTCAGGTCTAAATAAGCCACCCCCTGCAGGGTTTGGATTTTGGTCAAACTGTGCGGCATAGACATAAGGCGATTTTGCCTGCAGCTCTAATAAATAATCTCTCGAATGTACTTCGGGGTAGAGCGCATTGCCTGCATCATCAAGAGCTTTAAGTATAACTTTTCGCCAAGGTTTCGTGTCTTTATCTTCGATAAAGAACGCAGCAAGGTCAGCTTCATGTACGCGCTGACCCACGAAGATAATGGGTACATTGTGACCTCTGGGTCGTTGGCGAATTGTTTCTTCGTAATTTTTAATAACCTTTTCCCTAAGCGTGTCCGAGTGTGCTTCGTCCGGTTTGTGGGCATCGTCGATGATGACAGCCCCGCTAAATTTGTCCTGACCCGGCAAACCAGCGTTTCTACCAGTAACAGCGCCCTCAGATCCAAATGCCGCAATATGACCTCCCTTGGTCGTAGCAAAATGATCCTTGGCCTTGGTGTCTCGAGATAAATAAACATTAAAGAGGTATCCATACATTTGCGATGACATAACCATGCGTATAAACGCGGTTTGCTCAGCGGCGAGCGTTTGTGAATATGAAATATAAATAAAATTACACGTTGGATTTTTTGCCATGCACCAAGCCACCCACATACAAATGTGTAATGACTTGCCGGATCCGGGCTCGACATTAATTAAAAGATTTTCATCTGGATGTTCCAAATTGGTCATGGCGCTCAATTCACGACAAATTATTATTTGATGTGATTCTCGTCCAATTGGCTGCGATTCAATGTAGTCTCGATTAGTTATGTACTTGGTAAAAAAGCGCGTAAATTCATATAAGGATCCACGCAGACGCGCCGCCATGTCTTCCTTTTCATGATCAATCGACATGGGATTGTTTTACATTCCATTCCGTTAATAAATTAAAAAATTCATAGTCATCTAACCAACCACCACTAACATTTCCGCCATGTGTAAAAATATCTTTTTCATCTAAAACATAATAGATCAGCCATTCAATAGCCTCTGGATGATTAATAATTAATTGTTTTTTTTCTTCGCGTTGCTTTTTACAATAGTCTCCCCATTCTTTTCCTTGAATAGCAGCAGGTTTTTGGGTTCGATGTAATTGGCTCAACTGTATAAAATTAAATAATAACTCCAATACAGACGCTGGATCGCCACATCCACAAAACTTTAATTTATTAACAATCAAATCTGTCTCTAAATCTTTTTCTTCCTTAATTACTATTCTTTTATGAGAACTAAGCGTTTTAACAGAAACAGTAAACTCTAATTTTTTATGCGGCTCTGGATTTCTATGAAATTCTTTAACAATTTTATTAAAAATCTTATGAAATGTTTCATAAGATATTCCTAGGCCAAATCTTTCCATAAGCCAGTTTAGATGGACGGAATCGCCGGCATTTTTATTGCACTCATCAAATGGCGAAGATATTTCCACCAAGCAAGAAACTGATTCGTCCATGTTAATAATCTCTCTTATGTTTTTTATCGAGTTCGGCTCTAAGTTCATAAAGCTCTTTGGTAAGTTCTTCATTTTTGTCTTGCAGCAAATCTAAGCGGGCAAGATCACCGTAAACTTTAGGTAATAATTTGCAAGCTATCCATTTACGCGTGTCAATTCGCAAGCGTGACCGCGCTATCCATTCTGTGTTACAAACATCATAATCATTACCATCTCTGTCTTGTTTTGTAATGGTGTCTCGGGACGTATCATCTGCAATTTCCTTGATTTCCTCGACTAGCAAATCAGCTTGAATACGTTTTGCAGCATCGTATTTCTTACTAAAGTCTTCATTATCAATACGCCAACCATAAATCGTTTTTGGATTTGGGAAATCTTTATTATCAGCGCATATTTTATTTAGGCCATCGGTGCTAATAGATATTTCCCGGCAAATTCTATTCGCCAGTTCCTCGGAGTACATTGTTGGGCGACCAAATACATAACCATCAGGCTTAGGCTTCTTTTCTTTGACCTTCGCTTCCTTGGCCGGCACTTTCTTTTTTGTCATTATTCTTTTCCTTTCTAGTTTTTTTCGATGGCTCGGAAGATTTCACCAATATTTTCTTAAAATCAACATCGGCATCGATATATCCTGCACCTTTGCACGGTTCACATTTGATAATCATTGAGCCCATACCGCGATAGGTTTTATTTCCGTAGCATTTCGAGCATGTTAATTTCATGCCTAATCCTTTTTGAAGAATTTAAAATAAACTACAACCGCAATAATAATGATTGTTTGTGCAGCTGAGGTGGTAGAGAGAAACAATTGCTGGATTTCATGATTATCTAATTGCCCATCAGAAAGATAATCACTTAACTGACCTAAAAATTGGAAGATGCCTAGAAAACCAGCAGAGCCGAGTAATTTATTCCAGTTATTATCAAAGAATTCCTTCATGCCAATTACTCCTCATCTGATATTATGATCAAGGTTAACTTTCAGATTGTTCCTAATCTGACATCATGATAACCGTTAACTTTAGATCTAGTCAAAAAATAATCAGTTAGCGAGCTCAAAATGAACTAGGTCATTAAAAGTTTGATCATTGATGTCTTTGTCATTGTCCCAGTCACCCCCAAAACGCACAGCAAACTGCATTTTTCCTTCATTTTTGAGTTGGGCAGCTAATCCCATCACAAAACCTGCAAACCAATAGAAACGCTTTGTATCGTTCCAAGAAACAGGATAGGGAGCGACGTCGACCGCCATTGAAGGAATTTTATTGTGTTTGCCATTAGGGTAATGAAGTTTGGTTGTGCCAGCCGCGAAAGCTTTTTCTTGATCTGCTTGGTTGCGATAGCCTTCCAATACTTTGCAGTCATAATATTTTATGACCTCATTAAAAAGCATCTGTAATTCAGGATGGCAGCTGGCAAGTTGTTTTTTTGATTCTGTTGAGAACTGCGGCATTACTCAATCTCCGTGATAGTAAATTCAACCTCTCCAAATTTTCTGACCTCTCGGCGTTCAACAAAAAGCTGCCAAATTTTAAAATCGTCATCATATACCCCCGCGTATTGGAGAGCGTCAAGAATGGCCTTACAAACATTATCGATATCGCGGCGCTTCTTATCGGGAGGATAAATAAGTAATTGAAGCCTGAGCTTGCTTCCCGTCAGCGCTTTGATCTTTTGTTGAGCAATCAAAAAGAACACATCGTTAACATACTTAACGACCTCAGGCGTTCTAAAAACACGTTTAAGTATCTTGCCAGTGCTCTTTTGTCTTACCGTCGTGCTTTCCCAATATTTGTTTATCGAGGGTGGATAAGGCAATTTCCCCATCACTGTCAAGTCGGCCATGTAGTTTGTCCAGAATAAGTTTTAAGTATTGTTCACCGATGACTTGATCATTTTCATTGCGAGGGGGGACTTTTTTAATGCTAGGCGGTTGTTTGAAACCCTTGCAGTAGTGATAGAAGTCGATCACGGTAGGCGGCTGTGTAATAAAACCACTTCGACACATATCCAGTACACGGCGAATTTCATCGGAGGTGACGCCGTATAAGCCTGATTGCCAACGACTGCGCTCCATCTCCACATAGGCTGGATTTAAGAATTTGGATGCAAATCGTTCGCCATAAGCTTCTGCTAGGCGTTTAAAGATACGATCTATCCATTCCACGGGTAATTTAAGCTCATTCATTGTTATCCAGTTCCGTTGTAAACAAGCTATTAACCATAAGATTAATATAACAAAATTCCTTTTAAAGCACAATCATTTTATGCACATGCTAGCAAGTGCAGTGCACTTGCTAGCATGTGCATTTTAAATTAATTATATCGTTCTACGGTATAAAAACGAGCAAAAACTACCCACTTATCCACACAGTCTAGGGTTTTCCCTAAAAAAAACCAAATACAATATTATTCTCTCTGTATGCTTTTACTGAGATATACAAGTACCCATCTACGCCGGTGCCGAGATGCCCATTTATTTTTAAAAAGAATAAAAATTCTCCAAAGTTATTCACAGTTTCTGTGGATAACCCTGTTAGCAATGCGTAGAAATACCAATATTTATAGGGACAGGAAGAGTTTTATGCTTATGAATAAAAAAAGCACATAGGTATGCGGGTCTGATGTTAACAGACTAAATTTTTTTATTCTATCTACGGCGGTGGATGAAGCGCTTTTAACTCTTGCAGGTATTCACGAACCGACTTGGAGGGATCGAGATTAAACAAATTGAGGGCTTTGGCTATAAGGTTCTTTTCATGGGCAATTTTGGCTTCTTTTACGGGGAAGGGGTCTTCTAGGGGTATGCCTTTAACAATGCCCACAATGCGTTTTATTGGCTTTTTAGCCCTATCGATAGAATGACCGATACTTTCTTTCAGGAAACCGATGGCAGACCATGCCCGCCTGATGTCTTGTTTGGTTCGTTTCTTTTCTTCGCGCTCGCGTTTCCAGTTTTTTTGACTGAACCATTTTGTCCAAAGGTCGCCTGAGATATCGAGGTCGATAAAAAATTTGGGCAAGAATTCTCGGCGTGAGCCGCGGCCTTCATACTTACCCGTCTCTTCATCCATTTTGTATTGACGAGTAACCTTGATATACCCGGCTCTGACAATGGCTTTCATGGCACGCTTGGCACGTTTGAATTTTAAACCAGCAAATTTAGCCAGTTTTTTCATTGTATAATATTCATACAAACCATTATCTAACAGGCGTCCGACGCGACCAGTGGCATCATCCATATAGTAAACCATTACTTGAAGCAGCCTGAGAATCGCTTCCCGCCGCTGGCTCTTAACCCTATAACCTGTTTGATAATGAAATTGGATAGTCGCCAACATACGTCTTGGACAATTAAAAGACAGACTTAGTCGATCAATAATCTTTTGGATTACTAATGCCCGCGGCTTGTGATGCGTCGGCGGTTTGAAGAATTTAGGCGCTAATCGTAGGTGGTCGCAAAAATTATGCGCTGTTTTTGGTTGACACTCCGGCGTTTGGTGTATAATCTCGCCGTAGTTGTTTGTGATTCTGCTCAATGGCGCTTCGATCCGGTCAAAGACTTGGGCGCATTGAGCAGGTATCCTACCTTGCTTCATAATAATCCTCTGAACCTAATTCATTTAGATTAATAAAATATATTGCCCCAAATCTAACTCCCAAAAATCATTCCGTCAATTCATTTTTTTAAAATAAATCCTTGAATATATTGCTGTATTTGCTTAGCAAATGCTGTATGTGCTTTGCACTTGCTATGCAAGTGCTGTACGTGCTATGGTTATAAAATCCTTTTTCTATCACTACCATAGGAGACTTATGACCAAAATAATTGCAGTTATAAACCAAAAGGGCGGTGTAGGAAAAACCGCCACCACGTGTAATTTGGCTTACTGTTTTGCCCACAAACTCCAGCGCACTTTGCTGGTTGACCTCGATCCATCGGCCAATGCCACCCGAATTTTTAAAAAAAGTGAAATTGATTTTACAGTAAGGGATTTTCTGGTCACAAAAGACCTCGCTTTTCATGCCGTCCAGAAAGCACTACAAAATGATGAAGAAGTGCACAATTTGCATCTCATCCCATCCCATATCGGCCTCGCGCTGGCTGAACGCGA
>JGI11643J12802_10005019_pt1 | contig 35148 bp, 55 predicted proteins | sample IowConreferecore_FD_12802 | JGI IMG/M metagenome (IMG submission 12802)
TGGCGCTGTCGGTGGCTTTATGGCCGGTGGCGGGCCTTCGGGTGCTATGGCTGGGGCCGGGGCCGGACAGATGGCCGGAGGTTTTCTCACACCTCAACAAGCACCGGCGCCTAACATCGAGGCTGGAGGGGGCGGAAGTCAAGCCCAGGCTATGATGCGAAGGCAGCAGCAGCTCTCGCAAGACAACCTTGCGACGCTTAAACAAGCGGAAGCAGCATTGCCGCAACTGCCCGAAAGCCTTCGTCAGCAATACGCTCCTGCGATAGTGCAAGCGCGTTCGATGGAGATGGCAAAAAGGGGGATGGCATAGATGGCTCAGGTGATTATGCCCAACACCGGGCAGAAGGATGATGCGTTAACCACCATCATGAAGGGGCTTTCTATTGCAGGCTCCATCTATGGTATACGCTCGAACATGCGTCAGATCGAAGAGTACGATGCTAAGAAGAAAAAAGAAGCGGATTTATCTGCGGGTAAGTACGATAAGAACGAACAGCTCATGCTCTCTAGGGATTTTAATATTTCGCCTGACAAGCCGCAGTCGGGTTTATATCAGACGATTTATGACAGCGAAAAAGACACGCCTCTTTATGCAAGTATTAAAGCTCCAAAAACTGAAACAGCACCTATCATTAAAGAAATTGCGGGTAATAAAGACGGAGTCGCTGGCACCTTTGTCAAAGACTATAGGACGGGTAAAGAACTCGATTTTATTCCGCAGAATGGTAAAACCCCAAATAAAGACCAGTTCGATGCTGCCCTTTACGGAAAACGAGTCGAAGCGTCGAATCAAGTACTAGCTGACCTTGCCGGGGAAGGCTACGACAGAACAAGCAACCGATCGGCCCTTGCTGCAGCTATCTTGCCCGATGCGTTCCAAAGCTCGCAATTCAAACGCCAAGATCAAGCAGAACGAAACTTCATCAACGCAGTTCTTCGACGAGAGTCAGGATCTGCGATTCAAAAAAGCGAGTTTGAAAGCGCAGAGAAGCAATATTTCCCGAGGGCCGGTGATACTCCAGAAGTATTGGCTCAGAAAGAGCAGAACCGTTTACAAGCGCTAGCGGGTCTAAAAGCTGCCTCTGGCAACGCTTGGGACGAAGTGCCTATGGTCGCAAAACGTGAAGTTAAAGGCTCGAGCTCGGGTCAAGCGATTGCGGCCCCTGCAATTCAGGCACCTAAAGTAGGCACCGTTGAAAACGGTTATATATTTATCGGAGGCGACCCAGCAAAACCCGAAAGTTGGAAGAAAAAATAATGCCAGCTCCATGGGAAAAATACCAAAGTCAGTCATCAACATCATCCTCGAACGATGGGCCCTGGAACAATTACAAAGCCCCGGAGGGAATGAGCCGAAATAAAAACACCGAGGTCGAATCAGCTCTACAAGGTGCGGCTCAGGGTGTGAGCTTTGGTTTCGCCGATGAAATCGAAGGCGTTGGAAGAGCTGTAAAAGCGGCTTATGAGGATCCTAGTAAACGCAATATCAAAGCCCTCGGTAATTCCTACAAAGATTTTAGGGACGCAGCGAGAGCTCGCTATGAAATGGCCCGAGCCGATAATCCTGGGTCGTACACAACCGGAGAAGTCGTAGGCACCATAGGAAGTGGTTTTATCCCAGGTCTTGGACTTTTAAACGCGACCAAAGGGATAGGGATCACCTCAAAGCTTATCAAAGCCGGACAGGCGGGCGCGATTGCAGGAGCAGGAACTTCCAACGCAGACTTGACACAAGGGGACTTCGGAGGGCTTGCCACAGATGCTGGGGTTGGCGCCGCTGCAGGTGCGGTCACCCAAGGGGCTATCAGCGGTGCCGGTAAAGTTTTACAAAATCTGACGCCTAATAACGTTGCAAAGAAAACAGCGAATGTGTTTCTTAATACCCCGGAGCAGATCACCGAAACGTATATTGCAAATCCTCAAGGGGTAAGGAACGCTCCAAAACGCTTTGAACTTGCGACCTCGATTGAAGAACAAGGAATTTCGCCTCTTAAAAAACTTGTCACTGAAGGCTCCAAGGAAAGCCGTGAGCAATTAAAGAAAGAAGGCCTTAAATTTTCAACGGATGATCTTGCACAATACTTAAAAGATAAAGCCACCGACATTGCTAATAAAGCCGAAGGTATTATCGACGATCCGCAAAAAGCTGCAGCTATAGGCTGGCTCAATGACGTCGCAAAAAAATATAAAGCGGCTCCCACTAAAGAGATCAGTGCCAATAGGCTTAAAGATTTCATCCAGACCATCGATAGAAGCGTTGACTATGATATCGGCGCCGGCAAATTCGGTAAGATCGATGATACGGTGAAAAAAGAAGTCAGAACTTACGTCGACACCCAACTTAAAAATTCAAGTCCAGCCTATGCCCAGCAGATGAAGCAGGTTGCCTCCGATGCATCGCTTTTAAACGACGTCAATGAGGTGGCGCAAAACCCGAGAGGTTGGTCAAACGCCTTTAGAAAACTAGAAACGGATCAATACGGTAGCGGACAGATTCCTGCTGAAACTTTAAGAGCCTTGGATCAAAGATTAGGCACTAATTTCGTCGAGCAGGCGAAACTCTCCAATGCGAGAGAAGCGTTCGATAAAAGTGTCACCAACGGTTCGCGAAACGTAAATCTTTTCTCAAACTTCCTACGTTCGGTTCCCATACTTCGTGAGGTCGCTCCTCTTATCGGGGGGACTGTCGACAAGTACGGCCGCGAATTGACGTTGAAAGCGGTCGATGGAGCCGCTAAGCTAAACGAGATTTACAATACAAAAGGCCTTCAGGCTTTTAGAAAAGATGTCGGTAAACTTGTCGATCTTGCCCAAAAAGGAAACACCACAGCAGCGATTACTTTGCAGTTTCTTTCGCAGGCAAATCCTCAAGCGATGAAGGCTTATGAGCAGCAAGAAGCCATGAAGAGAAAATCCCAGGGCCAATAGCTGTTCCATACTTTTGACTTATCCTTACTCAAAGTAAATTTATAGGCTTTCTCTTTCTTCGGAAAAAAGACCTATGCCCTCTCCATCCCTAACGTATACGCTTACAAACGGCACAACGGCAGACGCATCGCAAGTGATGCAAAACTTCACCGACGTACTCAACGGAATTACCGATGGCTCTAAGGATTTATCGATATCAGCTCTGACCGCTGCGGGCACTGCGACTTTAAACGGTCACGTAAACTTAGGTAACTCGAGTGCTGATGATTTGACGATCACAGCAAGCCTTGCCTCTTCATTACCGATTAAGACGACGAACTCATTCGATATAGGCTCTGCGGATCTAGGCTTACGGGCCCTTTATCTCGGGACTTCCGATACCGATACCGGCAAACTGCAAGCGGGCACACTGACTGCCGATAGAACCTACACCTTTCCTGACACCACTGGAACCGTAAGAGTTTCCAATGGGGTCAACTCTGTTTCATCGGCTGATTACACGATCACTAACGTCGATGGCTACGACACGATTTTAGTTTCAACGGGCTCATCACAGAGAACCATCACCTTGCCTGCAGTCGCCAGTAACTCAGGACGGGTCATTACGATCAAAAAGACTGACAGTGGAACGGGTTCTGTGCTGGTCGACACACCGAGCACTGAGACGATAGACGGCTCTGCGCAATACACGATTTATACCCAGTATGGGATGCTGCGTTTAACAAGCGATGGCTCAAACTGGCATATTTTAGATGCACTGGAATGGGGCACTTACACGCCGACATTCACATCGAATGCATCGGGTGTTGTAACTACAGCCAATATCACTTTGCTTTCAAGCTCACTATTTCATTTCAAACGCGTCGGAAATATCGTCACCGTCTCAGGGGCTGTTAACTGTAACGCCTCGTCTGCCGGTATCGCAGATTTCAGAGTGACGCTTCCTATCACATCCAATCTCGATGGTACCGGTGATGTTGCCGGAACGTGCGTTCGAGGGACAAGTGATGCCGTTTCATCAGCTTCTGCAGGTCTTGTCTTAGGTGATACGACCAACGACTGCGCCCAGGTGAAAGTAAACATTGCCAACACCGGTGGCGAGGTGGTTAGGATGATGTTCCAGTATCTTATCGCTTAAAAACTTTTTTAGGATTTATCATTTGGAACTTAATTTACTAGCGCTTGCAATCGTAATTATCCTTTACCTTCTCTTTCACAACGCAAAGCTTAGGGCTCACCGAGAGAGTTTGGAACAAGAGCTCTACATACGAGACAAACTCCATGAAGAGACACTTAAAGAACTCGAGCAGGCGAAAAACGTGAAACCGACACCGACTACGGATGCAAGACAACTCCTACACGATCTTACGATGGGAGAAGCTATCGTGCGTATCATCCCTATCGACCCGTCGGAGATTTTTATAAGATCACCACGTTGATTTAATCAATTTCCATAAAGGAATTTATGCAGGATATAAAGAATGTTTTAATTGGAATCCAAGCGCGTAGTGCCAACACCCGTCTGCCTAAAAAAGCTTTCGAAAACATCGGTGGCAGATATCTTCTCGATAGGGTGATAGACACCTGTCTTAACGTTGCGAAATATGCGGTGCGGCAGACGAGGCATCGCGACTATGCGATCACAGTGGCTCTTCTTATCCCCCATGACGATCCGATTAAAAAGATATTCACCCGCATCCCCTGCTTTATGGGAGATCCCGATGATGTGTTATCACGCTATAGGGACGCGAAACGGGAGTTTGAGGCCGACTACATCTGCCGTATCACGGGCGATTGTCCTTTGATCCCAGCGCCTGTTATCACCAAACACATCACTATCGCTGTTGCTGGTCAATACGACTATTTGAGTAACGTCCACGAGGAATGCCGTCTAGCCATGGATGGCAGTGACTGTGAGGTTGTAAGCTCACGTATGATGGACTGGCTCGACGAATGGTCGACAAAGCCTGAGGAGAGAGAGCACGTGACGCTTCTTGCAAGAAAGAACCCTCCAGACTGGGCAAAGACGGGCTTTATCGCTGGCTATTTTGATAATTCCCACATTAAGCTTTCAGTGGATACCAAAGAAGATTTAGAAAACGTTAGAAACGAATACGACAGAGTCGGGCAGAAACTAAAAATTGCCGAGCGTATTTTCGGTCGCGAAAGGGTGCATAGGTTTTAACAATGGACGCATTAGAGCTCATGATCATTATCCTCGGTGTGTCGCTTTTAGTACAAGTAGCGATACTGACACTCTTAGCCTTTCATTTCTTTTCGCCTCAGCACCCGCTGCCATCGGACAAGACTTACATGCCAAGGCCACCGCTTCATCCCTCGCCTGAAAAGCGTAAGCCTTTTGCGATCAGCGAGCATCGCGCGCGCCAGCTCGAGGAGCAAGAACGAAACAAGCACCCCATCTCCGTGTTATAATCCGCCTATCGATTCATTTTTACATTTTCAACCCCAGGGGAACGCTATGCGTAGTATTGCCATAAGCCTTGCTATTAAATTTGTCGTCCGTCAGATCGAAAAATTCAAAGACTCTATCGACTTTGTTAAGCTTGAGAAAGATCTTGTCGCGCGCATCAAAGACTTGGTGCCGGGAACTTTCTTCGACGAGGAAGCCGCAAAACTTGTTTCATTTGTCATCCACTGGGCACAGCAAGTGCTCGAACAAGGCGATAACATGAAAAAGCTTTTGAAGTTATTGGCCGATAAGAAATTCGACGAAGCTGTTCTTCTTTTAAAAGAGCTCATCCTCGGATCTATCGTCCCAGCGAACGTCGCTGAAGGCCATGCCTACTCTTATGTAAGCCTTGCCTAAGCATGATAGACGTAGGTGTATCTCACATCGTCAGTGTGTTTTCTGGCTTTGCTGTTTCGAGCGCTTTCATCCTAAAGCTTGTCAAGGATTTGGAGCGAGCGGTCGCAAAGATCGATAAAATCTCGTCGGATCTTGCTTCGATTTCGGCAAGAATTGAGAGCTGGGATCATGCGCAGCACGTTATTGCAATCCATGATCGAAAAATTGCAGCACTGGAAAACCAAGTCTATGGAACTCGAGGATCGTGAAGTCAATGTGAGTCTTGTTCATAAATATGCCCGGCGCTTTGAGGTCGACCCCTACCTTCTTCTTGCCATCATCGACGTTGAAAATGCGCCGTGGAATATCTGGTCGTCACGCTACGAAGAAAATTACTCTTATTTTACCATCCCCGATCATTTCGCTAAACTCAATGGGATCAGCCGCAAGACTGAGCTCATCCTACAAAAATGCTCGTGGGGACTAGCCCAGATCATGGGTGGTACGGCTCGCTTTATGGGCTATCAAGGGCCGATACCCGCTTTAATTGTTCCCGATAAGAATCTCTACTGGATGGCCCGTTTCGTGGCTAAACTTCAAAGCGATTTCGGTGTGCGCAACGAGGTTATCTCGGCTTACAACCAGGGCTCGCCTGAGAAAAAAGCCGACGGCAGCTATAAGAATCAAGACTATGTCGACAAGGTGTTAAAGGCTCTTTCCAAATACAGGAAATGAGGTTTTTTCGATGAGTGACGACCCCTGTGACGATGGCATCGACGTCGACGAGACCCTACTTGCTTTGGCTTTAAGGGAAAATTCTGAAAACGAACTTCTTATCGAGCTCTGTGATTTCTACGAGAAGGAGTACTACTGCCTTCACTGCAAAAAGCTTAGAAAGCCGCTTCGAAACTTACCGGCAAAAATTTGCCGAAGGTGTGGGTCTCATCTTGTCAAAGTCTATACGGAAGAGGTATGACTATTTTTATTTTTCCCCCCTTTTTTTTCCAACGTAGCAATACGCTCATCCAATCGATTTAAAAGTGAGCATAATTTATAAATAACATTATCTGGATATTCCCCATATTCAATGGGTTCGACGCTATTTTTCTCGAAAACCTCAGGATGGAGCCTTCTTTTTTGTATCTCAATATAATTTTTTTCTGCTTCAGTCATTTCTTTTAATGGTTTTTTGCCGAAAAACATCAGTCGCGCTCCAATGCTTTTAGTGCTTCTACAAGTTTCAAATATTCAGGATAATACAAATCATTTTTTTTCAATTGACCCATGTTGGATGCAGCTTTTGCCACAGCCAATAACTTCGGCAAAAGCTTACGCGAGGCTGCTATGAATTTTGCGTCGGGGATAGTAAAAGATCCTCTATGAGGTTCCGCAAGACCGTCTATTTCAGCACCTAAGCCATCATCTACCCATTCAATATCAAAACATGGGGGTGAATCACTTCCATTAGGAAAAAATTGTAAACTTCTCGGGTCGATTGTCCAAGGTTCAGGACTTGCGTTAGCAATAAGCTTTTCTATTTCATCAAGTTTCATTTTGCCTCCCGCAGGGAAATTAATTCTTTAAGCTTCGCTTTCAAAGCGTTGATCTTTTTTGATCTCTTGTGTTTTTCTGGATCCACTACAACAAGCCCTTGGCAAAATAAAACTTCATCAATCTCTTTACGTGTAAAATTTAGGGCGATGGCAAGTTTTGAGAAAACCTCGAGTGTGAATCCAACCTTTTGAGCTTCATAATTCGCAATATTAGACCTACTGAGGCCAAGCATTATCGCTAAATCCTCCTGAGTATATCCTAGTTGCGCTCTCTTTTTTAGAATCAGCTTTGCGACGATGGCTCTTTGCATTTAGGCCTCCCGCAGGGCAATTAATTCTTCCAGCACCCGCTGCAAGATGTCCCTGTTGATGCAGATGAATTCGCCTTTACTCAAAAGAAGCGCGGTCTGTAGATGCTGTATGATGAGTTCATGTTCGTTCATAGGGGATATCCTTGCCGTATTTTTGCTTCAGGTGTTCTTTGAATTCAGCCATGATGGTATCGACTTTTCTTTCGTAGCTATCAGAGAACCTTCGCTCGATTCTTTCTGCCAAAAGCTTGATGAAAGATGTCCTAAGCTCCGGCGTGATGGCGCCATCCGAGGCTCTGTGAAAGGCGTGTATCATAACAGCGGTGCCTTCAATCAGGCCAAAGATGACGGCCATTATATTTTCTTGGGAAAAATCATTTTGATCGAGCCAGCCCATCGTAGATTTCTGAAGGTGATTTAAAAATTCCTGTATTTTTTCTTCCTGAAATTCTTTCATTTCCCATCCTTTTCTATTTGTTTTAGTAATTCTTCTCGTATCTCTTGCGGCACATAGCCTTGCATGATGTAGAACACGTCACGACGTCCTCTAAAGTAGTTGCGTATCGAAGTACGTTGCCATTGATAGAGCAAGAAAAGGACGATACCCGCCCATACGAGGTTTACGATCGCAAAGGGCGTCCAATCACACATCGCTTCGGCTCCAATTCAAAACTTCGTTTAAAATCTGCTCGGGGTGATGACCTTCAGCGAGTTGGAAAATCTTTTTCCAGTGCGTCTTATCGATGTTTTTCTGGGTGAGAATTTTCTCGAGCCATTTCACTGCATCAGGATTTTTCGCTGTAAAGGCCCTCGCAGCCGGCTTTTGCGGAGCAACGCTATGGCTTTCGTTTTCAGGATCTTTGTTATCTTCGGTCGCTATCGCAAAGACTTGCAGGAAAGCGTATTTGTGCGCCACCGACATCGCTTTATTGCTCGCCTTATCGCCACTGTCCATACCTTCGCCGATGACGACAGCTGCAACCGATGAGCCATCTTCAGCATAGAAGCTGTATTCGATTTTAAGGACACGGTAGATAAGAGCGCTTCCTTTCGAAGTCGTTCTTTCTTCCGTTCTTTCCTCGATAACTTTCGGCACCGTGAAAACACCGGCTTCGGCCAGATGGGCATGCAACTCGTTGTAGATATCGTCGATACCGCGAAAGGAATAACCCTGTTGCGAGTTTTTTCGCGACTTGTCGATGGCCTCGATGGCTCTCATGACTTCGATAATCTTTTTGAAAATCAACACACGTTCCACCACAACCTCCGTAGGAAATAATATAGATTTTATTTATTCGTTGGATGCTTTCGCAGAACGTCTTTTGATGACACTGTTCGAATGTTGCTCGACATACATCTTGATCATTTTTTCAACTTCCGATTTGACAAATTTATCGTTGGCAACACAAAGGGTTTTGAATTGCTTATACAATTGTGGATTGATAGGAATGTTTCTTCTGACATCTTTTTTCTTCTTATTGCTCTGTTCTTGCATTGAAAGCTCCAGCCGTATGTTTAATAATTAATATGTACACAAAACATCTAGCTTTGTAAAGAAAATTCGTCTACGTTGGAAATAAGACAATTAAATATGAATTTTTCGCAAGCGAGGCCGCGCTATGCTACCGGTTGGTGATTCTTTAGTTGTTTATGATGCAAAAGTAGCCAGTGCTTTAAAAAGCATTCCGCAAGCTATAGTCCTGCAACGCATGGTTTGGTCAATTAACCAACATGCATCTTGCAAAGAAAAGTATGAGGAGCGTTTTCATAAGGAAGGTCGCTGGTGGATGTATGACACCTTCGATGATTTCGCCGCATACTCAGGCCTCAGTTATAAGCAGATCAAATGCGCCATCAAAGCCCTCAGAGACGCCGCCATTATCTTCAGTGAAAAGCTCGACAAGAAACACCGCGATCACACCAACTACTACTCTATCAATGAATCGGCTTACGCCAAACTTGTTCAGTCCCAAACGGACCCTTCGATGGGTACAAAAGGGACTGATCGAAGAGTACCTAATGTACCTATCGATGAGTACAAAAGGGACCCTTCGATGGGTACAAAAGGGACTTGTCTTCCTTCTAAGAGTCTTCCTGATCCTCTATCTGAAAATCAAACTAAGAAGGGGGAGGACGCGCGTGTGCACGCGCATAAAGAAGGGAACCCCCCCCTTTTAGAATCTTTAGATTCTTTTTTAGGAGAGGAATCAGGAGGGAATCAGGAACCATTGAAAGAGGGATTGCATGAGAGGCCCGTGGAGGCACCGCCCGAGCGGTTAAAAGATCTTTACACCCTATGGGAGCACAGAGCTCGTAAACTCGCAAGAATGAGCCCTTGGAGCCCTTTAAAGGAAATTGCCGCCTTGGAGAATATGGCGTCGTCGTATCTGATATCCGAGCTCAATGAGATTCTCACGCACTTAGAGAGAACTCATTCAAAGGTGGGTATGGAGTTTATTCGGCCGTCAGACTTTCAAAGGAGTTATTTCGGAACGCCTCTGATCGATGCGGCCTATGCGGAGCTGAAAACGTTCAACAAGCCACGGCTACTCAAACAAGATGGCAAGAGAATGTCACTTGAGGAGTTTCGCCGGCGCACACAACCAAGGGGAGCGTAACGCTTATGGCTCTAACGCCGATCAATAGTGGGACTATTGAAGCCGTTCTTGCCCGACTTGTGCCCGACTATAAGGCACGTGGGTGGAAGTATTCAAGAGAAACTATCGACGCCGATGTCAGGCGACAATATCACGAGCTCTACGCCAGCAAGGCCACCAACCTTTCCGCGGACGAAAGGGAAAGCCTTAAAAGCACTCGCATCGACGATAGGGCTTATCGCGAAATCTTCCGTGAGCCGTTTAAAGACGGCAAAGGGATTTTTCTTTCCGGTCCTCGTGGCTCGGGTAAGACGCGTCTTATGAAAGAGTTTATGAATGAGTATGCGCAGTTTCCCACGCGTTTGTTTCGTTACTTTCACTTCGATGAAATTATGAACAAGGTACGCGATGAGATCAAAGCTCGGGCTGGGGATGCCTCACTGAGCGTTGCCACGCAGCTTGGACGTCTCTATGGCGTCGTGATCGATGATTTCACCATGCCTCGTTCCATCTCTCCTCGCGAAATCGACAAACTAGAAGAGATTTTAAGGATTCGTCACCGTAACAACACCTTCACCTATATCCTCTCGCGTCTTAATGAAAACGACGTTCTTTCAAAATTAGACAGTGAATTTTTGGATATTCTCACAGAGACCATGCGATTTGTTTACCTTTAAAGGAGAAGTTTTATGAAATTTCATACCGAAGCGCTTATTGATGAGTGGTTGGAGTCAATCAAAGAAACACATCAAGCTGGTTTTTATAACGGTTTTATGGAGGCCATCCTTAAAAGATTGGGAAAGGAAACGGGAAGTGAAGAGGACTGGAAAGATATAGCCTTTTATCAAAGTAAAACTTATGTGGAAATACTTAAGAAAGTCGGATCGATCGAGGGCACAGATTTGCAAGCCTAATCAACGATGCACATGATGTAGGCGCGAGTGGTCCAGAACGCGGGCAGTGAGCCTGAGTAGTCGGCAGTCGTGATCTGGTTTGAGGTCACCCGCAGCGTGTCACTTAAAGCGTAGGTGAGTTTCCAACGTCCACTTGACACGAGCTCGGTGCGTACGATTGCGATGTTATAGCTCGCAAAGCTTGCTGAAAGTTTCGTGAAGATACCCCGGCCTATAGCCGCGTCCATTTCAGTGTCTGTAGGGCTCGAAGAACCCGTAGGACAAAGCGCAGCGTCTCTGGCAACATCGGAAGGGGCTACGTAGCGGCCTAAGAACCAACGTTCGTGACTTACCGGATCTTCCCATTCGTTAGAAGCGATAGAGTTGCTACCGTTTTGACCGTTGCTACCGCTTTTACCACTGCTACCGGTGGCGCCGGTGTCTCCTTTTTCACCCTTGTCGCCTTTGGGGCCTTTGAGGTCTATAGCAACCCATTCCAAGGTGGATGAGCAGTAGTAGAATTGGCTTTTCTCCAAGAGGTAGATCAACGCTCGGTGCTTATCTTGCGTACACGCTTCCATAGCGTCGGATGTTTCGACGAGTTGGGCCTGGGCAAAAGAGATTTCGCTGCTATTATCGAGTGTTTTAGTCGTATTTTCTACGCCTTGTCCCTCAGGGCTTTGGCTACCGCATGAGGCCATAAGACCTAGACCGATTATTACAAGACTCTTTTTTATACTTCCCATAACCCGTACCTCCATCTTTCTTATCGGCTTTCGCAAAGAAAACTTTAGTGTTATTTTCACAAAGTCTCGTTTTTTCCTATGGAAGAGAGTTTTTACTGTTCTCTTTTTCATGAGAAAAGCGGGGCACCCCTCTAGTCCCATGGTCTAGTGGTTATGATGCACCGCTGTCTCCGGTGCGACGCGAGTTCGATTCTCGCTGGGACTGCCAAAAATCCTCTAGAAAATATCTAGATTTCGTGTTTTATTCAAAGTCCAAGCTAGTTTCCTTGAGCAAGATTTTGGCGAGTTGCCTAGTAGGGCTTTCACTGTTTCAAATTCACCTCCTCGGTGACTCGCCATCGAAAGATCACATGCACGATTTAGTCCATACAGTGCATCCTCGTATCAAGTACAAACCTCTTCACATGACTATCCTTATCGACACGAGAGAGCAGCGTCCGTTGGACTTCTCTCCACTGGGGATTGCGACTGAAAGGACGACGCTTACCACAGGCGACTACAGTTTGAAGGGCCTTACTCATGAAGTGGTCGTCGAAAGAAAAAGCTTGGATGATCTCTTGGGGGTCGTCGGCCAGCACCGTGAGCGTTTCGACCGTGAGATCGAACGCATGAAAGCGTTTCGCTCCAAGCTTATCGTTGTCGAATGCGCCTTCGATGACTTAGATCAGGGCAACTGGCGCAGCAAGATCACTCCGACGCAAGTCCAGGGCTCCTGCCTCGGATGGATGGCGCACGGTATACCGTTTATTTTCTGCGCATCGAGAGAAAGACTCGCTCGCCACGTTGCGAATTTTCTTTACATCAATGCCAAACGAAGATGGCGTGAACTGCAAGCTTTCGATCCAGGTTTTGGCAGAAAGAAAAAAAAGAGCTCAAGCCTTGAAGATTTGCCCGAGGAAGACGTCGAGCTTATGGCAGCACTCGAATGAAATCGCCGATCGAAGAATTGGCTGCTTATCAGGAAAACGAACAGGCTAAATTACACTTCAAGCAGCTGGCTATTGAAGCTCATAAAAGATCGCAAGCCAAAGATGAAAAAATCTATCAACAGCGCCTCGACGCGATTCGGTCTTATGAATGGCTCAATGGGGCGGACAAACCTTTGATTGGCACAAATTCGAATCAGGAAACAAGAGAAATACTGGACTTGATTTCGCGCAGAGCTCGTCATTTGAAGTATTACTTTCTTATCCCTTCGACAATCACAATCACGATACTTATTTACATAAACCCCAGTTGGTTTTTATCCCTTTTCGTTCTTGGGCTGATTGCAGTATTAATCTCCTTTAGACGGGAGAAAGATCTTGTCGATGTTATTGAAAAATTGCTAGGATGAACTCATCCAAGCTTTCGTACGCAACGCCGAGGCTTTTTTAAACCAGATAAGTGGGTGATCGACGAGATCTAGTTTAGAAGTCAGTCTCGGCTTGTGTTCTTTTAAGGCCTTCCCGATGAATGAAATCGAAAAGCTCCAGTCCGAGAGAGATAGTCTAATAAACAGATTTTTCTTTATGTTTCGACCTAAGCTTAAAAAACGCGTTGCCGAAATTGATAGACAAATTTTAGAGCTAAACAGGGCTAAGTTACATTCAGTTTTATTTTTACAATTGCGTACTCAAAGACCGGCTGGAAGACGAGTTTATCAAGAAGCCAGAAATGAGCCTGCCAGTCCCAGCTTTTTTTCCTCTAGCTTCGATACCTCTTCATTGGATTCCACGCCTGTTGCGGTTGACAGTAGTACAAGCGATACTTATTCAGGCGATAATGGAAGTTTTTCAGGAGGTGGCGCCAGTGACAGTTGGTAACGGCGTAAAGCGTTTCACCGATGCAGCCTTAGATCTTTCCAAACTCTGTGATCTTATCGACAACGAGAATGATCTCGATGCTGAGCTTATCGCGCAGTTTGAAACGGCTTTGGACGACGTGACGAAAGCGGTCGATCGACGCAAATATTTCCTTAACGAAATCGACTCTAAGATAGCACTAGCCGAGGCCTACCGTGACAATGCTATTAAGGCTATCAAAGCGTTTGAGAAACTGCGCGAGCGGGTTGTAGAGACTACGAAACAGGTCATACTCGCTAACCCTAACATCCCGTTTAAAGACTCGCTCGGTAAGCCTTTAAAGGTTATTAAAAACCCGGTGCCGTCGCTTCTTATAAAAGATAATGAAGGGTGGCAATGTTCGAACTATGCAAGGTACGTCGAAAAATTAGAGCTCGATAAGGCCCGGCTCAAAGAGGATCTTATTAAAGGCAAGGACGTCGACTTCGCAAGTCTTGTCTACGGTACACAGTTGAGAGGTCTATAGTGAATATTGAAGAAGTTTCGATAGCAAAGCTTACCCTAGACCCTGAGAATGAGCGCGAACATCCCGACGATAATATTAAGGATATAAAGAATTCGCTTAAACACTTCGGTCAGCAAACGCCTATAACCGTACACAAAGATACGATGGTTATCCTCAAGGGCAACGGTACCGTTATGGCCGCGAAAGAACTCGGTTGGGAAAAGATTTGGGTTAAGTGGAACGACTTTACCGAGAAGCGTGCGAAGGCTTATAAGATTGCCGATAATAGGTCTGGGGAGAAAGCAAAGTGGAATAAGGACTTGCTTAGTAAATCGCTTAAAGCTTTACAAGACGAGTTTCCCCCGGTCGAGCTTGGCTTTGATGAGAACTGGATCAAGACTGAGCCTGTTGCGGGTTTGACTGACGATGATGATGTTCCTCAGAATGTCGAAACTCGATGCAAGTCTGGTGATCTATGGCTTCTAGGTGAGCATAGGCTTCTCTGTGGCGATAGCACAAACGTCCAGCATGTCGAAAGGCTTATGGGTGGGGAGAAGGCCGATATGGTCTTTACCGATCCGCCTTATGGGATGAACTTAGATACAGATTACAAAAAAATGGACAATGGTTTTAGATCTACAAATAAATTTAATCGAATAATTGGAGATATTTGATTTCTTGACAAACTATTCCCTGGTCGAAAATATCAAAGAGCAATTTTGGTTTGGTGCTGATTATTACGCAAAAGATCTTCCTAATAACGTTCACGGGTAAAACGGCGATGCTTTCAAGCAATGGAACAACCGATGGCTAATAAAAATGCTGTCCCTCCTCCTAGGCGTTGGCAGAAAGGCCAGTCGGGCAACCCGTCCGGCAAGCCTAAGAACGTTTTCACTGCAGAAGAGTTACGTAAGAAGATTGCGAAGGTACTTGCGCTTACAAAAGAAGAGCTCGCAAAAGTCTTACAGGATAAAGACTCCAAGGCTTTAGAACTCGTACTCGCCTCCGTCGTTGCGCGAGCCATCAAAGACGGTGACATTGGCAAAATGGAATATCTTTTCATGCGGACGCTCGGTAAGGTCAAAGACACGATGGAAATCACAAGGCCTGAGCCCGTCATTATACAAAGACTCGATGGTGCTGAGGTTAGGCTCGAGACGAAACTTAAGAAGGAAGGTGAATGATCAAGCTCACCGATACACATGTACTAGAGTTCTTTGGCTACATTCGAGAAATCATGCTTTCCTTGCATAACATAGAAAGAAAAATGGAAGGAGTTTTATATAGAAACTGTGATGATATGGACGAACGCATTGAGGAGCTAATTACAGATAAGATCGATTACCTCGATCGTCAAATATCGGAGCTACGTAAGTTTGCTCAAGAAAAGGAGTCCTCACATGACGAGAAGGAAGGCGAGTGAAATCTTTTTTAGACATTGTTTGGGATAAAGCGACCCTGGGTAGCATGATCGCCTCACTGCGTCACTTAGATAACTTGAAACAAGAAGATCTTGCGAATAAAATCGGCGTCTCTAGACAATTCATCAGTTCTATTGAAAGCAATGATAAGAAAGTCAGCATCAAGCTTGTTACAAGAATTGCTGATGCGCTAGGATATCCTGCAGAACCTTTCATTGAACTCTTGAAAAGAAAAGGAGCCTCACATGGCCAAGAAGAAAAAAGGTAAGGGTGGCAAGCCTAAATGTTAAGGTAAGCGGAGATACGCCCGGGGCGTGCTTAGCCTGATAAGCTAAGTTTGCATGGTTCGACTCCATGCTCCGCTATTTTCTTGTAATCTGCCTCATTTCCCCCGACAATTATTAAAAGCCTAAAATTCGAAAAGGGAACAAGCGTATGCGAAAAATCCTCTGTGCATTGCTATTGGTCTCGTCCGTTGCCTCGGCTCAAGAGCGTTGGTTCAAGCCCTTTATGCCCGAAAACGACCTCTACAAGGACGATAACCTTGCCTCGTCTAACATCACCGAGAAAGAGTTCGATGCCATACTCGCCTATATCGAAAGCGTGTATAAGCCTGTCGTCGCTTATCACGGTGCCAAGCTTGTGGTCGAAAAAGAGTGGAGTAAGTCCACAGTCAATGCCTATGCAACGCAAAGAGGGTGCCCATCATTAGGACAGCGCTGCCAATGGATAATTCACTTCTATGGGGGGCTTGCAAGGCGCCATGAGGTGACAGCCGATGGCTTTGCGCTGGTTGCCGCTCATGAGCTTGCACACCACCTAGGGGGCTTTCCTCAGTCGAGTTGGGCAAGCGTAGAAGGTCAATCGGATTACATCGCAACTCATTCCATCGCAAAAGAGCTGTGGAAAAACGACGTAGAGAAAAACGCGGAGTCAGCAAAGATAATTCCTGCCTATCCCAAGGGGCTCTGTGACGAGGCCTATAAGGAAAATGCTGAGCGAAATCTCTGCTACAGAATCATGCTTGCGGGTAAGTCGCTTGCCGATCTTTTGAGTGATTCGACAGCACGTTTCGATAAGCCTAGTAAAGAGAAGGTCGAGCGGACAAATCCTAATCACCCCGCGGGTCAGTGTCGCTTAGACACCTACATGGCAGGTGTTCAGTGTCTGAAAGCTTATCCAGTGAGGGTTTTGCCTAAGAGCGAGAAAGAGTCTGCGAAATATAACTGCGTCGGTAAAGAGCTTGGGGCAAGACCGGCTTGTTGGTTTAAAGGTAGCTTGTAAACCTTTTCAAAAAACCTCTCTATTCAAGTACTGTTTCAAAGCTTCTAGAATCTCTTCTTTAGGCAAACTTCGGTGCGAATGCCTGGTGAAAAAATAGAAGTTACCGGTCTTAAGATGCTGTATCAAAGCGCCTCGTTCTGAAGCATGCCTTGAGACAACCCCTAGGGCGTCATAGCCTTCAGGGATGAAATCGACGTAGTTCTTCCACTCATCGGTCACTTCGATTTGAAACGTTTCACTGCTCATCTAGCATTTCCATCACTGCGTTATAGAGATCATTGGGGATGTTTCGGCCATTGAAATACAAGTCGATGATGTAGGCCATCTTGAATAAATCTTCCTGTCCCACTAGGTCAAAATTTTTGACTATGGCTACTCCCAATTTGGAATCCTTATCGTCTTTTCCTGCAATGATAGCGTCAAGCTCTTCCCATCTCTCGTTAAAGCGTTCGATAAGTGTAGCTTGCATTTTCTTGGCTATGGCGTTGACTATGTTTCTATCTGTAAGCTTCATTTCTTACCTCTTTATTACTGAAGAACGTTCATATCGACAAAGATCTGAACTCCTCCACCAGTGGTCTCTTTGTAAGGAGCGGCCCTTCCTACTAGCACCTTGCTGCCTGCCGGTATAGTCCATTCTGTAACTTCGTAGTTGCGCCCGGCTTTTAAAGCCAATTCGTTTACAGGGTCATTAACAAGAGACGGGGTTACCCACGCGCCACGAGGTAATGAATACCCATCGGAATAATAACGGTAAACCTTTAGATCGTTTTTTAAGGTCATAAGCTCGGCGCCGGGAAGGAAAGATTTGACAAAAGATTTGCGTAATCCGGGCTCACTTACTCCTATTTCACGCATGAACTCGACTGTGTTGCGAAGCGCAGCATAGGGCCTATCATGTTTGATAGGCTCAGCTCCCAACATTTTAGCGATTTTTTTTGTATCAGCCGTTGCCATGCCTTGTGTCGAGATCCCTCGACTTATCATCACTTTAGCATCATCGAGAACCGTCGCCAGTTTTTCGACTAACCCAACTTTTAGCAAAACGTTCCTTGCTTCGGTTGTTTTGCGCCAGGAGATTAAAGGAAGCATGACTCCCATAGCTGCAAGAGTTATGGCACCGGTGCCTAGTTTTTCCTTCGTGAAAAGATCTTCCCCAGTGAGGGTTTCATAAACATCACGCGCCCATGAGACACCAGGAGTGATGCTTGTTGCGAAATCTAACATCGTAGCGGCCATGTCTATCGCAAAAAGGGTGTCTTTTTCTACGCCATAATCACGATCAGTGAGTAGATTACAGGCCGCAATAATGTCGGGGTTTACGCCTTTTTTCTTAGAGTGGAGTTCAATCTGTTGCTTCATATTTTCGAGGGCATCCCACGTTGAAGACGTTGTAGAAGGCAACTTTCTGGAAAGGTCGGAGCGACTAACTCGTGAGCGTGTCGGGCCTGAAGGGGATTTTCTTTTCCCTGTAATCGTGACCGTATTATGCTCAGCGTCGACGGGTTTTATCCCTACGCCTGCAAAGAAAAGGCTGACTAAGACTGTAAAGGTGGCTATCATCGCTTACTCTCCCAAGGGTTTTAATGGTTGCAAAGCTTATAACAAAACACCGCCGCGATGTAAAGGCTTATAATGATGGAAATATTGTGGTAAGAATGCGTGGAAAAAACTAGCATGACGGTGAGTTTTGCCCACCGTCAGAGGCTAGCTGTAAGGAGGTTATCTGAATTCCGCTTGAGTGAGCTCGCTCAAGCGTTCCATGGTGTGGGCGAGGTAGGTGTCGATGACCTCTTGTAAAACCCTCTGCTGTCCGTAAGATTCTAGTAAGCTTTTAACCTCTTGGAAGCTGTAATCTCCGCGTTCGATCAGATCTGCAATGAAGTCAGGACTTAAGTTTACAATCGCTAAATTGCTGTTCATAAAACCCCCTTATTGCATCCAAAGTATGTTAAAGAGTACGGCTGCTACGATAAGCATGACCGCTATGATGAATTCGTCGATTTTCATATAACCCCCTTCGTTACCTACATAAGACTTATCGGCTTTTGCCGAGAAAACTTTAGTGCACCTTTAAAAACATTCTGTGGTTAAAGAACATCAACTCATCGCTTTTTCTATCGATTGGCATTTCAACATCGCGATTGACGACAAGCTTAGTGACGTCTCGGGTGCCCATGTCCCAGTCGCTTATACCCATTGGCTTTTCGGCTTTAAGATAGGGCAGAAATTTCTTGTCTTTGATGGTCATGGTTTTTGAGATGAGCTTAAGTTTAAGCATCCCCTTTTCTAAGGCGTAACTAAACACCTCTCGCATGACAAACACTGGGTTATTGCAGGTGATAAGGTCTGGATCTAAGGAGAATGTCGTGTCAGAGATCAATCGATCTTTTTCAAAGGTGATCCTACTTAAAGATTTTTGCGCATGCTTACCCTCTAAGATGGAACCGCTATCGCAGTGAGCTTGTAGCCACGTGCCTTTAAGCTCGGAAGCATCACGCAAAGCACCTTCATATTGAACTATTGTGTCATCGTCGACAAGGCGCCACGTATCTGCTTCTTTCTTATCGGGATAAACTTCGATGTAATGGCAAAGCTGTTGATAAGTTCCATCGCGGGCTTCATTGCTCCATTTTTTACAAGCGTTGAGTTCGGGGACAACACCATTGCCTACGATAGGATTAAAATTCTTACCACCATCTTCGCGATCGTTTTGCCAGTAAATAAAATCCATATCGCTTTTATGAACTACCCTTGTTTCCCGTACGTTGTTTAAAGAACCCCCACGATCCTTTTCCATATAGAAGCAGTCGACGTTTACCACTTGAAAGTAGCCAAACGGCAGTTGATTGCGGATGATACCGGTGCAGTAATTACCCGCAGACGTGTGATCAAAACGAACCTTGTGGGCGAATTCTTGGAACGAACAGGCTGTAAGCAGTAAACCTAGTATGAAAACTCTCATAAAACCTCCTTTAAAACTTACAACCTATAGATCGGCTGATTTAAGCATGGACTTTAGGCGAAATTTCGTGAATTATTACCGAAATATTTCCTTGGAATATGAATGCATTTACAGCTCGAACAGGCTGATTGCCTCACTGTCTTAGCCGCGATTGACAACGATTCTATCGACGCTTTGATTACAGACCCTCCGGCTGGTATCGCTTTCATGGGTAAGGATTGGGACAAGTCTCAAGATTTCATCACACGCATGGAAGAGATTTACAAAGAATGCCTACGAGTTCTAAAGCCCGGTGCTCACGGTCTGGTCTGGGCCATACCACGTACTTCACACTGGACGGCGACTGCACTAGAGCAAGCAGGATTCGAGATTAGAGATGTGATCACTCACGTGTTCGGATCGGGTTTTCCGAAAAGCTTAGATGTGAGTAAGGCTATTGATAAGATGAAAGGGGCTGAGAGGGAAGTAGTGGGGATAAAAAAAGATATCAATCACGTAGATAGGGGGGATAGTAATATTAACGATCAGATTGACTTTACGCCCGATTCAACTTTCACAGGATGTATAAAAAAACCTAATTACCTCACCGCACCCGCAACCCCAGAAGCCAAGCAATGGGATGGGTTCGGCACTGCTTTAAAACCCGCTAGTGAGCATTGGATACTTGTGAGGAAACCCCTAGGCGAAAGTACAGTTGCTAAGAACGTACTGAAGCATGGGACTGGGGGGTTGAATATAGATGCGAGTAGGATTTCAGTTAGTGCGAATGATCCTAATCATAGGGATGTTTCCGCAAAAACAACGTTAGGTACTACGTTTGGAAGTAAAGAAGAGATTAAGTCAATTACATCTAAAGATAGTCAGCTTCCTTCGAATGGCCGCTTCCCCGCAAATTTCGTGCTCTCGCATAACGAGGACTGTGAGGATGCCTGCACTGAAGGCTGTGCTGTGAAGATGTTGGATGAGCAGAGCGGTGCCTCCCGCTTTTTTTATGTAGCTAAAGCTTCGAAACGTGATCGGAATGAGGGGCTAGAGGGGATGCCTGAAAAGGAAGCGCCCTTAGGTGATGAAAGACCTAGCGGGCATAGCGGGTCCCGTTTAGATGGTCGACCAATATGCAAAGCGCAAAATACACATCCAACCGTGAAAAGCACCAAACTCATGGAATACCTCATTCGCCTTATCTGCCCCCCGCAAGGCATAGTCCTTGACCCCTTTATGGGCAGCGGTAGCACTGGAGTTGCAGCAAAACGACTGGGCTTTGGCTTTGTTGGAATAGAGAAAGAAGCAGAGTATTTTGAAATCGCGAAAAAACGCATAGGAGCTGTATGCCCGTAATTGCCTGCATCCAATGCAATAAAGAAGTCGAGCGCAAGCCCTCGGATATCAAACGAGGTGGCGGCAAGTACTGCAGCAAAGCGTGTCATATCGAGGCGCAAAGAGAGTTGAAAAAACAGAAAGAAGAGAAGAAGAATGCGACTAGGAATTGAAGCCATCCAAGGCCATGAAAGCGGTGACAGGTACGAGGAATTTCTCGAGCATCTGAAAGATCCTAGGCTCTTACTATATAACAAGATTCGCACCGATATCATGTATCATGCCCTAGACTTTATGCGCATGAAGGGTTTTGTCCATCCGCCTGTCTATATGTTTTCCACTCTCACCGATCCTTTGAATCATGAAACTCACCCTGCTCGCTTTGATTACTACGGCAAAGAATATTCTTTAAACCAGTCGTTGATCTTTCACAAGATGGCCTTGGTCAGTATTTCGCCTATCAAGAGAGCCTTTTGGTTTTCGCCTAACATACGCTTGGAAGCCAGTGACGACGGGCAGAAGTATGCGACCGAGTTTACGCAGTTGGATTTTGAGGTTAGTAAATGGGACCATATGGATGCGTGTCATTTTGTCCATTCTTTACTCGATTATATTCTTGAAGAGATGAGCCTTAAAGGGGCTTTTCAAATTGAAGTCCTCCAGAATCTGAAACGTGAAGCCTATGACTGTCGTAACCATCTAGGTGAATATCAAAACTTCGATTTTGAAGTGAACGGCATCGAGATCTGCTCAGGCGCTAAGCGTGAGTACGAGTATGAACGCCTCAAAGCGCGTATGGAAGAGCTTAACTACCCACTCGCCTACTTCGAACCCGTGCTGCGTATGGCGAAAGATGGCCTCTTAAAACCCTCTGCGGGAGCAGGGATAGGTATAGAGAGACTTACCAAAGCCATGATGGGTCTTGATGATATTGCAAAGATTTATCCTTTTACAAGACGGCCTAAAGAAAACTTGGTGATGTGATGCCAAGGCCTAAGCGATCCCCTGAGCCTAAAGTCCTTAAGATCTGTCCTATATGTCAAAAGGAATTCGTGGCCTACGCTTGTTATTTAAGAACCGGACGCGGAAAAACTTGCTCTTTTGCATGCGCTTGTAAAAATCGTTCTAAAAAGAAAAAATGATTTTCAAACCCCATAGTCCCAAGCAAGATCAAGCGATATTCTCTGATAAGAAAATACTCGCCTACCTCACTGGGATTCAGGTTGGAAAGACCACAGTCGGCGCACTGCGCACCAAGATCAAGATGCATACCTATACTGCCGAGGAGGATAATTTTCTCGTCGCAGCACCGACCTATAAGATACTGCAGCAGTCGACGCTTCCTTCGTTTTTAAAATTCATGAACGGCTTCGGTGAGTACTCAAAAAGTGATGCCGTGTTTAAGATGTACGGGGGCGGATCGTGTTATATGCGAACTGCGACCGAGCCTGATTCTATCGTCGGTATCACCAACGTTCGTCATATTTGGGTCGACGAGGCCGGTAAAGTTTCACTCTACTTCTTTGAAAACGTCATGGCCCGATCGGCGTTTCGTAACTGCCAGATCGATCTTACAAGTTCTCCCTATACTTTGAATTGGCTCTATAAGCAGATCGTCCTACCCAAGATGAAGGACAAAAAGGCTCTGCCCGATGTCGAGTTGATACAGGCTGCCTCGTGGGAAAACCCCTACATGCCGCAAGCGACGATAGAGCATGCACGCCAGACTATGGATGCGCGTCGCTTCAATGCTCTCTTCGGTGGCGCTTGGGAAAGGATGCAAGGCCTTGTCTACGATTGTTTCGACGATAGAGAAAATATATGCGAGCCATTCGTTTTTCCTAAGGATGCGCAATTCTTTGCCGGCATCGACTGGGGTTATACCGACCCTTTCGTTTTGGTCGTACATGCAATCCTTCCCAATGGTCTGCGCTTTCAGTGCGACGAGGTTTATAAAGCGGGTCTTTTGCTGCCTGATATAGCAGCATTGTGCAAAAAGCGTATGGAAAAGTGGGGTATCAAACGTTTCTATGCCGATCCATCACAGCCGGGATCGATCGAGTATCTTTGCCGTCAAGGCTGTCCGACGATAGCAGCGGATAATGATATAAGAGTTGGCATCGACAACGTCTATGAGCAACTTAAAACGCGAAAGTTCAAGTTCATCCGTGGTTCGAGCCCACATACTCTCGATGAAATCGAGGCTTATCACTACCCTGAGCCTAAAGATTTAAAGCCCGATCAAGACTCAAAAGAGATGGACCCTGTGGGCCAGAACGACCATGCGTGTGACGCTCTAAGATACTTGTGCAGGATGACGACACACAGTAATATAAAGTTGGTGCCACATGCACCCAGCCCGCGTAAGGCTAAGACAGAAGCGGATAGAATCAAAGTCCTTATGCGCGAAAAGCCTACTTTGACTTAAGCATACCTTATCGATTTATCGAGTCCTTTGAACACTTTTTCGAGAAAAAGAAAAAGACATGCCTCTCTATCCGTATTTTTGCCGATCATGTGGAGCTGATATCGACGTCGCAAAACGTGTTGCGGCAATCGACGAAGCTGAAGAATGCCCAAGCTGTGGCGAAACGATGCAACGCTATATAGGCGGATGCAATCTTATGCGAGTGAATGATTGGGTTGAAAGCTTTAACCCAGCGTTCGGTTGCGTCGTTAAAAGCAAACGCCATCAGAGGGAAATACTGGCAAAGTTTAAGGCCGAAGGTAAGGAATTTGAGGAAGTAGGCAACGAGCCTTTGGAAAACGTCCATAATCATTTTGATAAAATACGAGAAACTCGTTGGAAAGAAAGCTGGTCCGAGCCTGTCGAAAAAATTAAGCAGGAGATTCTTTCATGATGCTGATGGAGCATGAACCGATTCCAAAGGGTTCGGATGAGGACGATAAGGCTATTTATCAGCCTACGGATGAAGAGAGAAAACTCGTTAGAAAATGCGAAGCTCTGCTGGCTAAGGCAAAGAAAGTAAAATCCAAGTACGATTTCGGCTGGGTCGACTATTACAAGATGTTTCGTGGGCGGCAATGGAAGGAAGCACGACCAAGTTATAGAGCCTCAGAGGTTATAAACCTCGTTTGGCAAACGCAACAGGCGCAAGTCCCTATCATCATGGACTCTAAGCCTAAGTTTGAGTTTCTTCCACAAGAGCCCGGTGACCGTGAGTTTGCCGATCTTATGAACGACGTCTGTGCTGCAGACTGGGCAAGCAATAACTGGCTCTTTACCTTAACTGAGGTCGTCTATGATGCGCAGAATTTTGGCACCGGTCTTTCGTGCCTAAAATACGATCCGAAAAAAGACAAGCTCGTCTATCATTCGGTAGATCCTTTTTATATGTTTCCCGACCCGAGTGCTGAAAACTTTCACACCAAATGCGGATACACATTCTACGTCGAGCCTTGGGACGTCGAGAAAGTTAAGAAGCTTTTTCCCGACAAGGCCGAATACATTAAAAGCGACGTGGTAAATTTCTCATCGCAAAAACGCATCGATCTTACCAATGTTCGTTATTCAAGCCCAAGTTCCGATCAACTCTATGTCGATGTTACCGGAGGCTACGATACTCATCAAATTCCTGAGGTCTTACTTAAAGTTTGCTACATGGAAGACGATGAGGTTTTAGAGGAAGAAATCGAGGATGAAGCCGGCAATAAGAAGCTGCAGAAACGGCTCAAATATCCCAACGGTCGTCGTGTCATCTACTGCAACGACGTCGTTCTAGACGACGGAGATAATGAATACGAGGACGATCAGAAATACCCTTATCAAAGATACATAAACTACATCAATCCAAGATGTTTCTGGGGTATCTCTGAGCTCGAACCTTTGGAATCCCCGCAACGCGCTTTCAATAAACTCGTCAGCTATGCCTTGGATATCATGTATCTTATGGGCAATCCAGTTTGGATTGTCGATTTCACATCGGGCATTTCTACAGAAAACCTCACGAATCAACCTGGGCTTGTCGTTGAGAAGGAACCGGGATCGGAAGTCAGACGCGAATCGGGCGTTCAGCTCCAGCCTTACGTTCTTACGATGATAGATAAGCTTAAAGAGTGGTTCGAGCAAATATCGGGCTCTCAGGACGTAAGCCGAGGACTGGCACCGGGCTCAGTGACAGCAGCGTCGGCAATTGCCGATCTACAGAACGCAGCTCAGACCCGTATGCGTCTTAAGATGAAAAACCTCGACGCTTATCTCCAAGACTTCGGTCAACAGTACGCTTCACGTGTCATGCAGTTTTACACAGCTCCCAAGGTCTTTCGCCTCACCGGTAAAGACGGCACCGAAAAATACTTTAAGATGCACATTCAATCGAACGAGGATGGGACTCGTACCGCTTTCGTTCAACGCTTTACCGATAACGCCCTCTTGAATCCGACTCCCGAAACATATCAACTCCGTGGTAAATTAGATGTACGGGTCGTTACCGGTTCTTCACTACCGTTTTCTAAGGTTGAAAATGAACAAAGAGCTTATGCCTTGTTCGACCGTGGAATCATAGACGGTGAGGAAGTATTAAAATCTCTCGACTACCCGAACTGGGAAGCCATACAGCAGAGGATAGAAGCGAAAGCGCAGGCCATGCAGCAAGCTAAAATGGCTCAAGAGCAAGCCGGCGCTGCCCCTGCTGCGTAAAAATTCTTCTCCCTTCATACCTTTGATTTATCCATTTTTTTTACATTTCTAACCAACAATTAGGGATATCGCTATGGCTATGGATAACATGCCAGAACAGGCTCAAGGTGAAGGTCAAAGTCAAGGCCCCCAAGGCGGAGGAGATGTCCTCGTCAACATGATCACTCAGACCGATCGTGCATTAAGCGGTCTTGCGCAAGTCTTAGGAAAAGCAAGCCCTGAGGCCGGACAAGCCCTAGGTCAACTTGCCGATCAATTTCGTCAAGTGATCACTGCGGTGATGAACCAAGGTCAATCGCAACAGCAAGCACCTCAGATGGCATCGCCCGAAACTCAAGGTAAAGATGCGAGGCCTGCATACTGATGATTGAGAATCATGAAAACTCACAAGAGCATGATGTCGACGCCATCATAGCGAATGCTTACGGCACTGCTAATCCTTCGTCGGAATCTGCAGTCAGTCGTCAAGAGCCGTCGCAAGCGCAAGAGCCGCAACACAAAGAGTATGAGTTCAACTCACTTGGCCAAGTTATAAAAGTAAAAGATAACGATCCTAGGCTTCAGCAATGGCTGTCCGCTGGGCATGGCTATTCGCAACAGATGAATTCTTTTCGTCAGGAACGTGAAAGCTGGGAAAAACAGCGTCAGGACTGGGAAAAAAACTGGAGCGTCTATCGAGAAATCGATGAGTACGCTCAGAAAAACTCCGACTGGTGGAATCACGTAAGCCAGAGCTATCAGCAAAAACAACAAAACCCATTAGATATTCCCGATCATGTAAAGCAATACCTTGATCCTATTATCAAGGATTACTCGCAAGTTAAAACATTTATCAACGACTACCAAAGAAGAGAGATTGAAGCGCAAAATGCCAAGGCCGATCAAGAACTTCAAACTGCCATTAAGTCCATTCAGGAGAAATACCCGAATCTAGACTTCAATGCACAAGATGAGTCTGGCCAGTCTTTGGAGCGACGCGTTGTCGATCATGCTGTGAAAAACGGCTTTCCGACATTCCGTGCCGCTTTCTTGGACTATTACCACGACCATCTTGAGAAGCTTGCAGAGGCTAGAGGCAAAGAGAGCATCATGAGCGATATGAAGAAACGGCAAAAACTCGGATTACTTGACGAGTCTCAAGCCCCGAGTCCGTCTCTTTCATCGCTTAACCTTTCAGGCGCTAAGTCTTCGAAGAGTTGGAATGATCCATCTCTTTCAGGCTCGAATATTTTAAAAGAATTCAAATTTTAAAAGGAGGGCTCAATGCCTTTAACCTACGATCAGATCACTGCGGTGACAAAACGCAAATACCTGCCAAAGCTAGTCGATAATATTTTCGACAGCGATCCACTTCTTAAACGTGCCAAAGACAAAGGTTGGTATCAATCCGTCGACGGTGGGACATCGATCTTTCAACCTGCGATGTACGCCCAGACGACTGCTGCCGGATCTTACGCACCGACGGCAACCCTTGATACGACTGACAATGATCAGTTCACTGCTTTTGAATACGCTAAACTTTCTTGGCGCTTCGCTGCGTAAGTAGCGAATGATAACTGGGCAAAATCGGTGAACCCTGAGATGGGAATACCGAGGTAAGGAAGAAAGAAAGATTCTTCCCACCGTAACGCGTAGGGGCTGAGTGATGAAAGCGATAATGCCCCCAAGAGTGTCCGGCAACCCCAGAAATGCGGTTGAAAATGTACGCTGACCTTACACGAAAATCGAGAAGTGTAAGAACTTAGGGATAAAAAGCCTTAAGGATAACAAGGTGTGGAAGTTTTACTATGCAAACATCACCATCTCTGGTGCTGACAAGTACAAGAACATGGGTGATAGCCAGGTGCTTGACTTCGTAAAGCAAAAGACGATGGCTGCTGAGATGACGTTAAAAGATAAGATCGGAGACGGTATCTACTCAGCAGGTACTGTTGCCAATGACATCGGTGGCCTACGCCTTCTTGTCGATAACGCGAATACGGTCGGTGGTATCGATCAAGGCACCTATTCTTGGGCCCAGGCGCAAGAAGATTCGACCACGACGACCCTTTCATTGTCGGCTCTACAGACGATGTACAACTCATTGTCGATCAACGGCAAAACACCTTCAGTCATCACAGCAACTCGTGCCAACTACAACCGTCTGTGGGTTTTACTCCAGCCGCAGCAACGATTTGTTGACAGCGAGTCGGCAAAAGCAGGCTATCAGTCGCTGATGTTCAACGGTACTCCTTTTATCGTTTCATCAAAATGTCCTGCAAGTCACATCTTCATGCTCAACGAAGAATTTTTAGCTCTTTACTATCATCCGCAAAGAAACTTCGAGATGGAACCTTTCCAGAAGCCTGGCAATCAAGATGTTGAGACGGCCAAAGTGTTTTGGATGGGAAATCTAGGAACCTCTAACCCACGCATGAACGGTAAGTTCACTGCGATTGCAGCATAAGGGGGTGCTCTGATGGCTATTTACGGTAATCAACAACAGTTTTTCGAATCGGTGTCACAGACGACGTTGACTCCTTCCGTTGATCTAGGAACAAGACGCGTCGAAGGTGGCAAAGAATATATTTACGTTTACAACGGATGCGGTGCATCGATCACATCCGGCTATGGTGTCTGCGTTTCTTTATCGTCTGGATACACGGTTACAGTTTCTTCTGTAACTCAAGTCAACCATTGCGTCGGTGTCGCTAACTATACGTTTGCAACAGCAACGTACGGTTGGATCCAAACGAAAGGATTTTGTCAGATCGTACTGAGTGCCAACAACTCGATGGCTGTCAACGATCCGATAAAACTCGGAACCGACGGTAAGTTCGGTGTCAACTCTGTTGCAACAGGAAACATCGACCTTCAATGCGGTTTTTCTATCGAAGCTGCTGCCTCAGGAGCAAGCGGTAAGATTTATCTTCGTGGTCTGTTCGCTTAAAAATTTATTCATAGAAAGGGTCTTTGAAGCATGAGTAGTTCTCGTAAACAGGCGACGGTCTATCTCGAGTACCAACCGTATATAGATTTTTTGCCTATTCCAACTGATAATCTCTACCAACAGGCTTGTGCCAATGATGCAACTACGGTCAATTCTTGGAAAGACGTTTGGATTTCGCAAACGAAAGCTAACCGTGCTGTCCACGGCCCTTTCAAAGATAGAAGCTTGGGTCTACTTTACAAAAAACATCTTCATCAACCGTGTTTTTTGCTTGGAAGTGGCCCAAGTCTTAAGAAAAACGTTCATCTTCTTAAAAGTAATCACGGTATCCCCGTTATCTCTTGCCTACATAATTTTCATTATCTGGAAGATCAGGGAATTCCTGTCGACTACTATGTGACGCTTGACGCCGGTGCCGTCACCATCGATGAGATATCGGAAGGTGGCGACGCGTCGAAAGACTATTGGGCGATGACCAAGGGCAAGAAGCTTCTCGCCTTCATTGGTTCGCACCCCAATCTTTTGGCGAAATGGCAAGGTGAAATCTATTTCTTCAATTGTCCTATCCCGTCAAAAGAAATCGAAGACGAACTCGATAAGATCGAACGCTTCAAGGTCTTAGTTTCCACCGGTGGCAACGTCTTAGGCGCATCACTTTACATAGCGAAAGCCTTTCTAGGCTGTAACACAACGATCTTTCTCGGTGCGGACTTTTCATTTTCTTACGAGGAAAAATTTCACGCTTGGGATTCCAAGTACGACGCCAACCTCGGTCACGTTGTAAAGATGCGTGATATCTATGGTATTCCGGTCAAAACTTGGCAAAGCTATGCGAACTTCAAAGCCTGGTTTGATTGGGTTTCGCAAAAAGTTCCAGGCAACTACATAAATTGTACTGAAGGCGGAACCTTTGGGGCTTATAATGAAGGTAACCTTCGATCAGTAAAACAGATGGATCTTGTCGACTGTCTCAAACAGTTTACGATGAGCGATTACATTAAAGATCAGGTGCAAAATCCTGATAACGATAAAATGACTATCCTTTTTTAAGAGGGTTTTAAAACTATGGCATGGACGGTCACAAAAAGAATTACGATTTTCGGCGATCAAGCGATAAGCCTGATAAACTTACTGCCCGATGCTGCCGAATCTGCTGTTGACACCGGTTTAAGCCGTGTCGATGGGTTTGCGATTGGCATCAACTCGATGACGACGACGGCAAGCTATCACGTGAAGAAAAACGTAGGCTCAACTGGGACGGCCCTTGTCGGCTATCTCGGTTGCTCGGGCTTTACAAGCGGTGACGTTGTCGATGTTATCGTCTGGGGTAAACGATAGAACAAAAGGGGATTGGCTATGTCATACGGTCCTCTACAGATGTGGCAGGTCGGTGTCGCTTCGGGCGCGTCGACAAGCTCTTATATCGACCTCGGTGGTAAATCCTACACCAAACTTGCAATCAACTACGTCACGATGTCGACGGGTACTGTCGTGAACATTTTCGGCAGTCCGACGGCAAGCGGTACGTATCTGCAAGTCAACAGTCTGATCGCTACAACAGCAACTGTGGCCTATCAGCCTTATCAAATTGCGACATCGGTCTCGGGCAGCGGTTGGGCTGTCGTCGATGCGCCACCTTTTCGTTACATACAGCTTGTTTGTACAGGCGTGGTGTCAGGGGGTGTTTCCTTTACCGTGCAAGCCTTTGACTAGGAGTAATCTTTTAGATGTTAGTACGAGTTATAAATGAAAACATTTATCCTTATAAAGAGATGTTTCGCGAGCGCCTCATTGAAATCCCCGCTGGGGGAGAAGTTAAAATGGACGAGGATGAAGCGGAATATTTCCTCGCTCAATTTACGTTTCCTGTCCGCGATGCTCAAGGTCGACCAGACCCTAAGCACTTTAAAAAGCTCCGTATCCATACCGATGATTTGCGCGCAATGCGCGAGCGTGGCGATGCTCCACTTGTCTGCCATGCCAACGGTCAAAAGGCTATCTCACCAGCTGAACTTGCGGGAGTTCTCTCAAAGTTTTCGCACATGCTTGCCGAAGAGCCTGCATCTTCCGAAGAAGCGGAAGCGATCAAGAAAGAAAACCGTGAACTGAAGAAAGCGAACAAAGAACTTAAATCGCGTGTCGATCTTCTCTGGGAAAAGCTCGGTTTGGGAAAGGATGAAAACCAAAATGAGCCCAACGGATAATTCACGTTCACTGACTCTTAAGGGACGCTACATCGCACGGCTCTATGGGCCCGACGGTGAGCTTAAACAAGAACGCGTCGGCAACAATGTCGTCTGCACGAACGGTAAGGAATTTCTCGCTTCCTTTCTCTATTCATCGGCAGTTGCCGCAGCGACCAATACCTGTCGTTACATTGCCATAGGATCGGACTCAACGGCAGAAGCGGCAGCCAACACGGCTTTGGGCACCGAGCTCTCGCGTCATACAGGAACGGTAAGCTATGTCAGCAATCAGATCTATCAAGTGATAGCGACGTTTGCTACGGGTTCGGGAACGGGAAGTATTTACGAGTACGGCCTATTCACATCGAATACAGCAGGGACTTTGATTAGCCGGGACACCGAAGCTTTGATCACCAAAGGTGCCAACGATACGTTAACAGTGACTTATCAGCTCACGTTGAGTTGAGTTATGGCAGATTTTGCGAAAACGATTTCAAATTCCATCAACTTATTCGCATCGCCTGCAGACAAATGGGGCGATTGGAATTGGAATGCGTTTTTGTGGGGCGCAGGAACTGCGGATCTTCAGGTCAGTGTCACGAAAGTGCTGTCGGAATCTTTAAGCTTCACTGACGCCCTTTACGATAAGTCGATCGGTCATTTGATCGCAGAAAGTTTAAGCCCGGTCTCGGATATGAGCTCGGAAGTTTTAGAAGACGGTGAGGGCTATAGTTACGTTTTCACAAGCCCTGCAACGAATGCTGAAAATCGCTCAAATGTTTCCTATGCGAGTGGTTCAGCGGCAGGAACAAGTTGGGCCTCTTCCACGGCGGGTTCAACAACTTGGGAGTAGTCGATGACGCCTTTAGAGATCAACACTGCAGCGCGCCAGCGCATGAATGCTGTCAACGACGACTTTTGGCCTGATGCCGAAATCTACAATCTGATCTACCAAGGCTCGCTTGAGCTTGCCAACGAAGGCCTTCTTATCGAACGCACGTTTACGGCAAGTACGGTCGCAGCGCAGCAAGAATACGATTGGCCTACCAATGCTATCTCAATAAAACGCATACAGGTCAACGGACTTAAGCTTAAGAAAATCACTTTTCGTGAAGATGACGTACTGACCTTTCTCAATCAATCGACATCAGCATCGGGAGCCCCCACTCACTACGCCGAATGGAATAACGTATTCTACTTAAGGCCTATCCCGTCGTCGGTACTTGAAATGAAGGTCTGGGCCTATGTGCAACCGCAAGCGGTGACATTGTCTTCAAGTCTTGAAATCCCCGACGAGTATCACATGGCACTCGTAAACTTCATCTTATCGGAGATGAGTGCAAAGAATAAAAACTATACCGGTGCTCAGTACTATCGTGCGCTGTGGGAAAAAGACGTCTTGCGGGCCAAGCGTCTAGCTAGAAAGAAGCTTATCGGTGATGCCTTTCAAGTCGTAAAAAACGTAGATGTCATTCCACAAAGTGATTTGGGGATAGTCTAAAATGCCTGCTTTATACGATGTCATCTACCCGTCGAAGAAATTTATCCTCTTCGATGGTGGCCTCGATAACAAGTTTGAGAAAGCTCTACTTCCCGATAACGAGAGCCCGGACTGCCTCAACGTTGTTTTCACCAATGGTGCTGTGCAAACCCGTGGGGGAACATCGAAATTTAACACGGCAAGCGTTGGGACTTTCGTCTGCGATGGCCTCTACACTCGTCGCGAAGACACCGGTGCTGAAACGATGATAGCGTTTCACGGTGGCACGGCCCGTTATTTGCAAGGAACGTCCTTTCATACGATTCCATCGGCTTTATCGGTCTTTACTGCTGGGCAAAGGGTTGCTGCGGCTCTTTACCGCAACAATCTTTTCATCGGTAACGGTGGCGTCATCCCTTACAAGTACAACGGTACCGATTTTACCCGTCACGGTGTCTATCCGTTGACCAACGTGGCAAGCGTTGCGTGCGCCGGCGCCGGCAATATCCAATCGGGGACTGTCTCGTATAAGTTCACTGCCCTTAATAGCTATTCGGCAGAATCTGATCTCAGCGCCGCAGCGATAACTTTGACCGTCACAGCTTCCGCTCAAGTTTCTATCACAAGCATTCCAGTGGCACCGCAAAGCCATGGTATAAGCTCACGTCGCATCTATCGCTACGGGCCGTCGAACACAACCTACGTTCTTATTACAACGCTTGCCGATAATACGACGACAAGTTATACGGACAATACCCAGACCGGAACTTCGAGCGCTCCGACCGATAATGGGGTGCCTCCGAAATATTCGATTTGCATCTATCACCGTAACCGCTTGTTTGTAAACGATCCCGCGAATCCCAACTACGTCTGGTATTCCGAATCCGGTGAGCCGTTTACGTTTAAGTCGACAAGCTTTAGAAAAGTCGGTGATGCCGCAAGCGATATCGTCAAATCTTTCTCAGTCTATGACAACGCGGTTGTCGTTCACTGTGAAAACTCTGCTGAGATCATCTATCTTACCAACGATGCCGATGATACGACGTGGCGTATCGTCAAAGTCCGTTCGACTTTTGGCTGTAAGTCGGGGTTTGGGACTTGGGGCTTTAACGGTAAAATTGGCTTTCCCGCTTTTCAGAACACGAAATTTGCGGGCTTTGCCGTTCTCTCGGGTGATGCCACAGAGCCCTCGTCGACGCTTCTTACCGTATCGGTTGCTGGAAGCGAGCTGGTCTCTGATAAAATCGAAACCGATATGTTTCTTGTCCAAGAGGCGTATGCCGGCAACATATCCTCTATCGTCTATAAGAATAAAGCCTACATTGCCTTAACGTATGGCTCGAATCAGACAACAAACAATCGTCTCTATGTTTTTGATTTTTCTTTATCAAATCTTCAAAAGTCTCAGAGTTTCGCTTGGGCGCCGTGGACGGGTCTTGCACCGGCTCAGATGACTATCTACGGTGGCAAGCTTTACTACGGCTCATCATCGAGCGATGGATTCGTTTACGAGATGGAGACTTCGTCCTATAATGATAACTCAAGCGCCATCAATTCTTACTACTGGACCAAAGAGTTTTCCGGTTACGAAGGTCACGAGAATTTACCGAAGGATTTTCGTGCGATTCAGTTCCTAGCGGATCTTTCCGGTGTCTATTACATGACGTTGACGTGGCGTATGGACTCTGATCGCGGCTCGGGCCAGACCAAGCGTATATCCTTGGATCCTATGGTGACGACGTGGGGCTCGACCATGATGTGGGGCCGGGATGTTTGGGGCGGCGGACGCTACCAACAAGAATTTGAAGTTCCACTGGGACAGAGCTACGGACGGCGCATACAGTTTCGCTTTGATAACGAGAATACGGCAAATCAGTATTTTAAAATTCATAGAATGCGCATTGTTTATAATGTTAGGGGGTCAACCTAATGGCTGCAGCACAAGATTGGTTTTCCGATACCTCGCAGTTTGACGTTCAAAGAAAACGCGCGGCTGAGCAAAATGCTGCTGATACTCAGGCGCGTCGGGATGCTTTACAAAGACGTTTTGCCGCTTTGGGCAATCTGGAATCGGGCGCCCGACTTAAAATGGAACAGCAGCTCGACAATGAAAGTCAGCAAAACTTAGGCCGTGCCAATGAGGGTATCGACGCCCAGATGAATGCCGAATTGGGCCGTCGTCGTGAGATCCGTCAGGGCCAAGAGTTTGCCTCCGGGGAAGCGCAGAAGGGTCGTGATTTTTCGGCAGAACAGGCAGCGATGCAAAGAGCTTATTTAACCGGTGAAAGAGAAGCTGGGCAGAAATATGCGACTGGCGAAGCGGATAGGCAAAGAGGTTTTGCGACCAGTGAAAGAGAGGCGGGACAAAGCTTTGCGTCCGACGAGGCGAAACGGGCCCGTGATGCGGCGCAAGCGCAGTTTGAGAAAACTTACGGGCTGTCATCGGAACAATACAACACTTCATTGAAGCAGTTCGATCAAACGTTTGCTGAAGAACAACGCATCAACAACAAAAACCTCGAATTCGCACAAGCCGCTTTGGATAAGAAGGATTTTTTGGATAGTCTATTCAATCCCAAGGCTAAGGGCTCCATAATTGGAATGACTCTGCCCGGTATCGCTGCCAATACCCTCAGTCGATGGTTTTAGGAGAACATTATGGCGCAAGTGATGAGACCGCAAGTCAAACAAGACGACTCGATGAGTAAACTCTTGACCGTAGGTGGCGCTGTCGGTGGCTTTATGGCCGGTGGCGGGCCTTCGGGTGCTATGGCTGGGGCCGG
>JGI11643J12802_10018195_pt1 | contig 34827 bp, 44 predicted proteins | sample IowConreferecore_FD_12802 | JGI IMG/M metagenome (IMG submission 12802)
TTGAGCTAAGATGGGAGTAGAAGTTTACAATCCGCCTCCGGGTGCAATCATAACTATAAGTGCTCCGAATGCGCTTATGCGGTTTGAATGGCATCCTAAGAAGAAGCGGGTGTATATGATAAGGCTCTCTGATCCTACGATCGGTGAGCCTATTGCATATGATATTTGTGACCACGGAGCTGCGTGGAATGCAGTTTTAATCTACCTTCGAGGGTTTCGCGAAGGTGAGATGAGGAGACTAAGTAATGGATCTTTCGATCTATCAACCCGAAGCGATGCGGAAACGATTTCATCAGCTGAGAGAGCTTCGCTCAGAGATCTTGTCTCGTTCTGGTCCCGTAAGGTTGGAAAGAGATGAGCATGTGAATGCTTCTCGCGAGGTTACGCAGGAGTTCGATCGAAGGATTAAAGAGATCGAAAAAAATCTGGCTGAGGTTGATAAGCAGATCGCAATGCTCTCGCGGGCGCTCAACCGACAGGTCGGGCCGGCAGGTTTTGATCCTGATGCACCTCGAGTTGTTGAGGGCTAAAGATGGCTTCAGCTTTAGATGACCTCATCTATGAGGTCACGACTAGTACAGGTACGGGGAATCTTACAACCGCTGGCGTTTCGGGTAAGCGACGTGGAGCTACTGTATTTGGTACGAGCGACCTAGGTGCAAATAATCCAATTATGTTCATCAGCCATCAAAGTGCTGATGAATGGGAGATTGCGCCGTGCTATTACAGCTCAGCTGGCATCCTCGTCCGCGGAACGCCTTTAAAGAGTTCGAATGGTGGTGCGGCTGTTAATTTCTCTGCCGGCACTAAAGATGTTACTAATGCTGTTCCCGCTGCGAAGATTGTAACTACAGATGCTCCGCAGACTTTAACTAATAAGGCTTTGGGAAGTGGTACGGCTTTAGGTACGCCTAATAGCGGCAATCTTGCGAATTGCTCAGGCTTACCTTTTCCGGGCGGGTTAAGTGGGCTAGCAGGTCCAACAGTTCAGTTCTTTACATCTTCCGGCGTATGGACGAAGCCGGCAGGGTGTGTGAGGATTAAAGCTTATCTTGTCGGAGGTGGCGGAGGTGGTGGAGGGATTCAGCTTGCTGCTGCTCAATTCTGCGGAGCAGGTGGTGGAGGTGCCGGCGGTCTAGGTATAGTTTATTTAGACGTCAGATCGATCTCGTCTATAAACGTCACAGTTGGAGCTGGAGGGGCTGCAGGCGATGGAGCTAATGTAGGCGGTACGGGCGGAACTGGCGGATTTTCTAATCTAAACGGCGGAGCCTTAGGTGCCGCACTTGGTGGTAACGGCGGAAACGGGCGATCTTCAGCACAAGGTACATCTACTCTGAACCAAGGCGGAAATGGCGGAACTGCATCTGGTTGCTCTATCAATGCAGCTGGCGCTCCGGGTTCATTCGGAATGGCTTTTGCGAATACAAACGGGCAGATCGCGGGTGCGGGAGGGTCGAGTATGTTTGGCGGAGGTGGAGCCGGGGTTCGACCGAGCGGATCATCTGTAGGTAATACAGGCATCGATGGAAGTGGATTCGGTGCTGGTGGTGGTGGTGCAGCTACGACAAATACAGCAAGCCCTTTCCTTGGAGGTAATGGCTCTCCCGGGATTGTAATCATCGAGGAATACTATGCGTAAGACAATTATAGAAATAGCTACAGGCAATGTCTCCAACGTCATCCTTTTGAATGAGGGGTCTGAATGGACACCTGAAGAAGGTCATGCTGTTGGACCTGATGGAGGTTGGATTGGAGCGAGATGGAATGGCACATCTTACGAATGGATCATACCTCCTGTAGTAGAAGAGTAATCCCATGATTGGGGCTTTTATAGGTCAAGCTATCGGCCTACCTACTCGCGGCGATGCTTTGGTTAATAGGTTCTTAGCTATTAACACAGCTAGCTTTGCTTTAAGTGCAAAAGCAGCAGGTTTATTCCAGCATAAAGCTGTAAAGGTCCTCCCCGCTACTATAGGTCTTACGGCTAAAGATGTATTTTTGCATCAAGTTCTTTTTGCACAAGCTGGAAGTTTTACCTTGCTTGCTCACGAGGTTCTGGCTGAGGTAAACTTCCTTATAGCTAAGGCAAACTTCGCACTAGCAGGAAAGCCTGTAGCTTTAAATATAACCTTCCCAATCTCAGTTAGTGCTTTTACCTTTTCAGCTCAGGATGTAACTTACGAACTTAAACTTCCTTTAGGTACTGGGCAGTTTGTATTTACGGCGAAAGATGTGTTTATAGCTAAACGCTATACGCTCTTTGTAGAACCTGCAGAATTTACATCTTTCGGTCAGGAAGTAAGTTTTAAAATCTTATCTTCCCTTGCCTGGAGTGGAGAGGCTCAGGGTAGTGATGTGTGGGCTGGAGGAGATCCAGCTAATGCTTCATGGACCGCAGGAGTTGCAGTTGCCTCTTCTTGGCAAGACGATCCCGCTGAAGATGGAAGCTGGACTTCTGGAGATGCAATTGGTAATACCTGGACTAAGGATGGATCTTTATGACTAAAGATGAAGCTATGCTTTTGCTTTCATCCATCATGGGCAACCGTTCAGACCTAGTTACGAAGGGTCCGACGATGCTTAAGATGGCTCAAAACCATTACGAGCGTGGACCTGAATATCCGTGGTTTTTACTCAGTGAAGATACGACGATTAGGACCCAGATCGGTGAGCGTCGAGTCCCCTTACCAGTTGCGGACTTTATTGAAGAATACGAAGATGGTGCGTTGTTCTACGACGCAGAAGACGGCAGTCCGCAAAGCGAACTTGAGAAGGAAGATTATGATTATCTTATGAAATTCTATGGCTCGAACTGTACGGGTACTCCGCAGGCGTATAGCAGTGACGGGCTTTACTTTAATATCTTTCCACTTCCGAATGCTTTGAGTTTGCTTCGGATGAAATATTATAAGAAAGATGTAGACATTACTGGACTCTCAGGTTCAGCTACAAACAAATGGCTCACCTATGCTCCGAACTGCCTTATTGGCTGGGCGGGGCAGAACCTTGCATCTACGTATCGGGACGTTGTAGCGGCTAATAGGTTTATGCAGATCGAAAATGAAGCCAGACTCGTTCTGGATCGTCAAAACGAAAGCCATAAACACTCTAATCGCACCTATCAAATAGGAGGTCCGGCATGACTTTAGAAGCCGCGACGTATGTTTCAGGCCTTAATGCTTCTGCTCCGGGTGCAGCTGATCCCAGAAACCAGGGCGACGATCATCTGAGGCTTATAAAAGCTGTCCTTCAAGCCAGCTTTCCCAATTCTTCAGCACCTTTTTACATTCCTACAGTAGCTGATCCTTCAACTTCGACGCTAGTTGTAGCTACACCTACCGACGGAGGTAAGACCTTTCCGGTAGATTGTAGTTCTGGCGCAGTTCAGGTAGATCTTCCATCCGATGAGCCTTTTGATGGGTTTTATATTAAAGTAGTTAAAGCAGATTTTAGTATAAATGCTGTAACTATCTCCGGAAATGGACGGACCATCAACGGGGTTAGTTCAATCTCGTTGATTAAGGGCTTTCATACCGCAATTTTGGAGTATTCTACAAGCCTTTCTGCTTGGCTCGCCTACGTCACCCAGGCGACCCCGAGTGGGAGCTTTCTAGACAGTGCTGCGACAAGCATTCCGGGCTATCTTCTCTGTGACGGTACCTCCACCATAGGTGATGGATCTTCCGGAGCTACGAATACAGGTCCGCAATATCTTACTTTGTTTCAGGTTCTCTGGAACGGCTTTGGAAACGCAGTATGTCCGGTATCTTCAGGTCGAGGTACAAGTGCGGCGGCGGATTTTGCAGCTCATAAAAAGCTTACCCTTCCCGATCTTCGCGGGCGAGCTAGGTTCGGCAAAGATAATATGGGCGGCTCTGCGGCCGGAAGGATTACTACAGCTGTAAGTATCGACGGCAGCACTCTAGGTACCTCCGGTGGTTCACAGAGTGTGGTGCTTACGCAGGCTAATCTGCCAAATGTAAGTCAAAGCTTTTCAGGTACTATTTCAGGTACTGCAGCTAGTGCCGGCGCACATAGTCATACACTTACATCAGATGATTCTAAAACAGGATCTGAATCTGCAGGTATTGGAGGTAACTTCTATACTTCTTCTGGCGACTCAGGCTCGAGAGGGCCGGCTTCTCAACCAACCTCTACTGATGGAGCCCATACGCATAGTGTCAGTGGTAGTTGCTCAGGTAATGTCGCCTTAAACGGCGGAGTAACACAGACAGCTGTTTCTATCCTACCTCCTGCATTTATTGTAAACACCTTCGTGGCAGTCTAATGGCAAAGAAACCCTTAGTAGATCCAGATCCGTTAGAGCTGTACAATCTGGGTGCGTTGGGAATGATTGCGGATCTTAAACCGCATTTGCTCCCGCCGGAGGCTTTTAGTAACTCTAACAATGTCAGATTTAACACTGACGGGGTTAGCCGTGGGCAGGATCTAGGACAGGTCTTTGGTACGCTTTCAGCTGTGCCAGAGTTCATATTCAACGTACCTGCACCTAGTGCGAACTTCTGGCTTTATGCTAGCTTGACTAAAGTCTATGCTTACGATGGAACTACATCTACGGATATTACGCGTACTGCAGGTAATTATACTGTCGGTGCAGGGCTAGGTCGAAACTGGCAAGGTACGCTTCTAGGTAATGTGCCAGTTTTGAACAACCAAGCTGATGCTCCACAATATTGGACTGGCTTGAGCACGGCGAGCAAACTAGCTGATCTTGATGGCTGGCCCAGCGGATTGCGGGCGAAGATTATACGTGCAGCAGGACCGTATCTTATAGCTTTCAATCTTATCGATGGAAGTGCTGGCTTACAAAAAACAATTCAATGGTCAAGCTTTGCCGACCCTGGGACAATCCCGGCGAGTTGGGATTATAATGATCCGACAGTTGATGCAGGACGGGCGCAGCTAACTGACGCTAAGGGCGGAGAAATCTTAGAAGCCGTACTTCTAGGCAACTCTGTGGTTGTGTATACCTCAGGTTCAACGCACGTGCTGAAATACGTGGGCGGTACTGCAATCTTTTCACCGAACTTGCTGCTTACCGAAAGCGGGATACTTGCTTCTCGCTGCGCTACGAACTACAACAAAGGCACGGCTCAATTCGTTGTAACTTCTGACGATATTATCATTCATACTGGAACGCAGACAGCTCAGAGTATCGTGGAGGACAAGGTCAGGAAGAAGATTTTTTCTGAGCTTGATACGCAAAACTTTGCTAATTCGTTTGCGGTGGAAAATACAGCTAAGAAAGAAGTATGGTTCTGTTATCCTACTAAGGGTAATACCTACCCGGATATTGCTTTCATCTGGAATTATAAAAACAACACTTGTACGTTTAAGGATATTGATCTTAATAGTGCTGATGCAGGCAATAGCTATGATGTTGACGCTACAACTTGGTCAGATGATACGGAGAACTGGAACAGCGATAGCTCCCCTTGGAACCAAGAAACCCGGAATGTGGTTATTGGGGTAGATAGATCTGCTAGCAAAGCTTTCCAGATTGATGCGCTGTATGATAATGTTCCAGCTGCAATTGAACGAACAGGATTAGCTATCGACGGCAAGGATCGACAAGGTAATCCGAAAGCTAGCACGAAAAGTGTTAAGCAGATTAACCGTATGTGGATTAAAGCTACGGGTACAGCAATCTTAACTGTACGTGTAGGTTCTCAAGATGTGATTGACGGACCTATTACCTGGGCTAATCCGCAAGACTTTAATTGTGCAGTGGATGAGTATCTCGATTGGTGTGTGGTTGGGAAGCTTTTAGCTTATAGGATCGAAAGTACCTCAGCTGATCCCTGGACGATCCAAGGCATAGATTTCAACATCTCGGTATTGTCACAGCTATGACCTTTAACTATACCCCGTCAAACTTTCCTGATCCAAAGCAAGATCCAGATGCTTTCTTGTTGAAGGTCAAGGACGAGTTCGATCATATCATGCGGGCTGTTAATGGACAGTCTGACGGTATTCAGTTAAGAGAGTTTTCAACCGAGCCTTCGAAGAAGGTTATCGGGATGATGGTCTTAGCTGATGGAACACATTGGGATCCAGGTAATGGCGGGGGTGTATATTGCTGGGATGTGGTTCCGCCGGCAGTTACGCCAGCTTGGAATTATTTAGGAAATATAGCTCAGAGCTTTTCCGGACGACCACTTCTTACGGCTAATACAAACTACTACGTTGACGTCACTAGCGGAGATAATGCTAATGATGGACTGAGCCCGACAACTGCTTTTGCTACGATAGCTAAGGCTATATCTACGCTGTATCAAGTCGATCTTAATGGCTTTGATGCTTATATTAATCTAGTAGATGGAACCTATAACGAGACTCCTACATTTAACAAGCCTTTCACAGGTTCCGGACGTGTATTTTTAAAAGGCAATGCAACTACACCTACGAACGTCGTAGTGGGATCTACTACGGCAAACGGGGTGGTTGTTCAGAATCAGGCTTTAGTATACTTACAGAACTTCCAAATCCGTTCCGGGGCGTCCGGTCATTCACTTTTAGCTCTTGAGCAGGGATTCGTATTCTTTTCAGGGATAGATTTTGCAGCTGCTACAAACTACCAGGTCTATAGTCGCAACGGTGGGGTAGCTTTTGCGAATGGAAACTATACTATCTCTGGGGGTGCTGCTGGGCATATCCTAACTCAAATCGGTGGACGTTTCTGGTGTTCGGGTAATACTATAACTATTTCAGGTACTCCAGCTTTTGCAGCTTATGCAAATGCCTCTGTACAGGGCTTGCTCTATATGCCGAGCAATGCGTTTGTTGGAGTAGCTACAGGAGCGCAATACAGTGTGACGTCTGGGAGTATGCTTTATACGAACGGAGCTCCTCTTCCAGGTAATAGCGCAGGTAATGTATCTAACGGGTTTTTAGATAGTAGATTCTATTCTTCGGATCAAGAATCTGAAGAATTTGCAATCGACAGTGCAGTTAATCAAGATTATCCTTTAGAGATAAGTGCACCTTTTGGATATACTATCACACGGGTTGATAGTAAGTGTATGAGTGGTAGCTGTGTGGCTACAGTTAAAATTGGTTCTACTGCGCTCGGTGGAGGTGCGAACTCTGTTTCAACTACTCTCCAGACTAAAAACCACTCAAGTGCTAATGTTGTAAGTGTAGGAGATAGCGTAACGGTAACGATCTCATCTAATAGTGTCTGCAGTCGGCTTCGTCTAACGATTTGGTTTAAGCGAACATGACGGCTCGTAAGAGAAGTATATATTTTGGCGGCCGGCCGAAGTTTAAGTTCAAAACTTCAGCTTCGTTTGTCAATGGCTCAGGCTCGGGAGCGACCGTAACGCTGCCCAGTTCGATCAGTGCTGGAGACCTTGTAGTTATATGGGATACTGTAAGTGCTTCAGGTTCTGTTACGCTTAAAAAGCTAGCAGATTTTTCTACAGCTGTTTCTGATACCTTTAGTGCTAGCGGATTTGCAGGAGCTATATTTACTTATAAATACGCAAGTGCTTCAGATGCTGGAAGATCTTACACAGCAAGTACTGGCACTGGGGCAGTTTCGGTTGTTCTAGTTCTTGTATTCTCTGTAGTTGGAGGAACATTTTCAAGCTGTAGTTCTGGGGATCCTTCAATAGATTTGGGTTCTGGTGGCACGCCCCCAGCTCAATCAGTTACAGGATCAACCCCGCCTTCAATAGCTTTTGCTTTATTTATGCAGTTTGGAGGAATTAGTTCTACTTTTACCCCGGCTGCAGATGCTTCAGTAAGCGCAGGAGGTGGATTTGTACAGGATATAAAAGTATCGTATAAAATATTCGATGATGCGGCTGTAACTGAAGCTATAACTCTTGGTGCAACATCCGGCCAGAGCTGTCTAGCTGGTTGCTATATAAACGGAAATCCTTAAAGGAGTGCAAAATGCCTTTTCGTTGGTCTCAACGTAGCTTGAAGAATATGGTAGGCTTACATCCGGATCTTAGAAAGGTCTGTGATCTAGCCTTGCAAAAGTCCCCTGTGGACTTCATCATCATTGGCGGCCGAAGGTCCTTGGCACAACAACGCATATATGTTAAACAAGGTAAGTCGCAGACGATGAATAGCAGGCATCTTTACGGTCTAGCTGTAGACTACTGCGGGGTAGGTGGAAGTTTCGATATGAAGATGCTTCGCCTTATTGCAGGTGGTTTTAAGGAAGCCGCAAAAGAGCTTGCTATCCCTATCGAATGGGGCGGGGACTGGAAGAGCTTTAAAGACAACGATCATATCCAGTTGTCTGCGAAGAAGTACCCTAACAACTGGGAGAAGAAGTAGCTATGAATTCTGATCAGATTCTTTCGCTTCTGCGGACGATCTTGAAGTTCTTGGGTGGGTATCTTGTGAGCGCAGGCTTCACGAACCCGACAGGGATGGAATCTATCGTCGGTGGTGTCTTAGCTGTGATCGCAGCAGGGTGGAGCTGGTATACCCACGCATCTGCTCCTATTACGGTTCCTCCGGACACTAGTTCAGGGAAGTAAATATGTCTCTTTGGCTCAATGTTATCTGGGCCGCGATCCAGCTTGCTCTCTTTGTGATGCAAAAGATCAAAGAGAGTGAGCTGATTTCGCAAGGTAAAGCTCAGCAACTACAAGAAATCCTGGAGCAGTCGAATGTTCTTATCCAGCAGATTCAACTCGATCGCAAGTCTCCTTTGCCTGGGGTGGCTGTTCGGGACGAATACGATAGAGACAACGACCCAAAGCCGATCGTTGCTGATCCAAACAGTATGCCAGTCGTTTTGCCCAGTGAAGTACAGCAGCAGTCTGGACAGCCGGCAGACGGTGTTACAAAACCAGCGCAACAACCGGACTTGGGTAAACCTGGGGTGTAAAAATGTCGTCTCAGCAGATTATCTCGCACAGTGTTACGCAGCCGGACAGTAAGCATACTTTCTTCCCTTTAAGTAGAGCTGACATGCTGCTTGCCTGGCCGGCGATCTCGGAGTTTCTTCGAGGTCGCCGAGGGAGCTTTATGGACAAGTGGGATGAGAGTAGCTTCATAAACGAACTCCATGCCAATCACGATATGCATCTTTGGGTTGGGCATAATGGTAGCTCGATCGAAGGTGTTATGCTCGTCCAGTTCGCCCGGACGCCGAAAGAAACGAATTTGTGGATTGTGGGAGTTTACTGCGATAGGGTTAAAAACTATCTACATTTAATTCGCAATCTTGAACAGTGGGCACTTCTTCTCGGGGCTGATAGTGTGCTCTTTGAAGGCTCACATGCTTGGTATAGGATACTCCGCCGCCACGGGTACTCCACCCCGACTGCAATGCTGAGGAAGAACCTCAAGAATTTGTGGAGTAACTAGCTATGGGATCGAAGAGTCCGGCGACTGTAACGCAGGTCAATAAGACCGAGCTTACACCTGATGCGCAAGCTTTAGCGGATCAGGGCTTGAGCTATGCGCAAGCTTATGCAAAGAACCCTCTAACTTTACCTGGGGTCAATGTTACAGATCCGACGGTTTTGGGCTTCAATCCTTTAGAGACTCAGGGGCAAAATCAGGCTCTTGACGCCGCTAACGGTTGGATGACTACGTTGGCTAATCAAGCCGCGAGTACTAACAGTTTCCTAATGAACCCGGCGTTGTTATCTCCAGATAGCAACCCATTCTTGGCGGCTCAAGGTCATGCGATCACCCAGGCGGCTACGGATAATCTCACGAAAAATATCCTACCAGCTTTGCGTAGCGGTTCCGTCATCAGTGGTGGATTCAATAGCGGGGGAAACACTAGATTTGGTGTTGCTCAAGGGCAAGCTGTTGGGAATACCAACCAGGACATTACTAACGCCCTTGCAAATCTCTACGGGGGTGCGTACCAAAACGGGCTCCAAACCCTTCAGGGTGCAATAGCTGCTAACCCGCAGGTAATGCAGGGCTTGCTCGCGCCGGGTACGGTAACTGCCGGGATAGGTGCACAGCAGAGAGAGCTTGCTCAGGCTCAGAGCAACCAAGACGTAAACAATGCTAATAACCAAGCGGCATTACAAGCTCAGTTAGACTGGCTTCGTCAGCAATTACCATATTTGCAAGCTCAGCAACTTTACGGCTTGTCGTCCGGCTTGCCTGGCGGCTCTAGCGGGGTTAGCACTGCTACAGGTGCACAGCCTTCGCCAAATCCTTTCACTAGCGCACTGGGCGGTGCAGCTACAGGCGCATCGATCGGCTCGATTATTCCGGGCGTCGGAACCACTGTAGGTGGTGGCTTAGGTGGTATCTTTGGTCTTTTGGGAGGCTTGACAGGCTAATGGCTGGATTTGATTTTAACACCCCGAGCATGGATATGTCAGGGTTTGGGAATGGCAACCCTTTTGATATGGGGTTGCTGCAAATGTTGGCTGCTAATAATCCTGGCTTGATCTCACAGGTTGCTGCAAATAACGGGATTACACCGCCAACGGCACCTAGTATGGTGAATGGGGTTGATACGAGCCAGAGTCCGTTAGGGGCCTTTCTCACGCCGTCAGCGTTCGGCCCGAGTGGTATGAGCCCAGGTGGTGTAGGACCTGCTACAGCTCCAGGTGCGGTTCCAACCCGTCCATACGCAGACTCCCCGATGAACCCTTGGGCTGCATTGCAGGGATTTAAAGGTCCACAAGTACCTGCACCTATTATGAGCGGCGGGGTTGCTGGGGCGCAAAAAGCGCCAGATCAAACTAATCCTGCTCCAGGCGCTTCAACGCAATTAAATGCTTTGATCCAGCAGATTATAAGCGGAATGAACCCAGGTGGAACACCTACTGCACCTGTTCGACCTGTAGGTACGTTGGGCTCGTTTTTAGGAAGGTAAGCTATGTTCGATCTCGGGGCTATGCTGAGCCCGCAGGCTCAGAACTCTACAAGCGATAGCCAGCCGGCATCTACGAAAGATCAATGGGATGCGTATCTGGCCAATCCTGCTACTCGCGCTGCGCTTCTATCTACCGGGCTCTCTCTCATGGCAGGTGGTTGGGGCAGTCCTATTCAGCAGATCGCTCAAGGCATTGGTGCTGGCGTGGAGAGCGGAGCTAACGTCGGAACGAATATCCAAAAAGATACGGATCAATCCGATGCTATAGCTAGGCAACAGCAACGGTTTGGTGAGGAAGATCAGCTTAAGCGTGAAGAATTAGCTAATAGAAAAGACATAGCTAATATCTATGCTAACACCCGTCTGACAACTGCCGGGATGAGATTGCAGCCGAAAAGTGGTGCGGAAACCGCAGCGTATAATCGGACGTTTAATGCTACAGCTACGAGCCTTCGACAATCGCTTCCATATATTAATGGAACGCTGAGTGAAGATCAGGTGATCGAGCAGGCGAGGCAAGCAGCTGAGAATGCGATTGCCGGGGCGCGATCAATCGGCGCTGGTGGCCAGTCTGCTGGGAACCCAAATGCCGGAGATTTGGCTGGCACTGGCGGGGGAGTGCCTCCGGCCGGGGTCAATACCAATGGAAATTTGCCGGGCGCTACGCCTAGCCAAATACAAAGTCCCGTTCAACGTGCGCGTGACCCCAAAACAGGTCAAGTCATCGAGAAACGCAACGGCACCTGGTACGATGTAAAGACAGGAAAACCTTATGGCGGATGAACAACTCCCGGCAGGTTTCGAGCCAGTAGCACAAGATGTGCCAGCTGGTTTCGAGCCGGTAACGGGTGGAGATAATACAGCAAGTGATGTACCTGCTGGGTTTCAGCCTTTAGAAGATAAGGGCGTTCTAGGTTCTGCTTTTGAAGGTGTTAAGCAAGCTTTTAGACGGCAAGCTAGTACTGCCGGAGGTGGAATTGATGCTCCGCCTGATCCGAGTATTGAGGCAGCTCAGCCGCTCGAGTTCGGCACAATGCCGGATATGGGTACGGTAGATAAGCTAGCTTATCGTGTCGGCGAAAGCGTTCCGAATGTTACAACTGCGGTGCTGGCAGGTGCGGCTGGTACGGAGCTTGGCGGTCCAGCTTTAGGTATAGCTGCGGGTGCTTTAGGAAGTGCTGGCGAAGCTGCAATGGAGACGCTCGGCCCGGCGTTTCAGGCTGAGCTGCAAAAGACACCAAATGATCCAGATGGAGCGTATGAGAGGGCACTAAAGACTACAGCTAACTCCGGTGCTTGGAGTGCTGCAGGGTGGATCGCGGGTGTGCCGTTCTTTAAAGGTCCGATCAAGAATGTCTTGTTTCAGACCTTTGGTGTGCAGCCGGTAGTAGCTGGCGGGCAGCAAGCTACCCAGAATATTCTTGACGGAAAGCCGGTTAGCGATAATGTCTTACAAGCTGCAGGTGAAGGTGCAGTTACAGGTATTCCGATAGTTGCAGGACATGCAGCTTTAAGTAAGGTCACTACAGGTAAGTTCTTCCCTGAGCCACAGACGCCGTTAGTTGACCCTACAGATTTGCCTCCGGGATTTGAGGCTTTAGATGGGCAAAGTGCAGGAACTACGAATGTTCCTGAACAGCCTGCCATGCGTCCTCCCGGACCGCCTACGCAACAGATGGGTGATCCAAGTATTTTAGCTAGTTTGCCTGAGGATCTCAGCAGCTTAGCTACCCAAGCTACAGATGCTGGAACTAACTTCGACCAAGCTCAGGCTAGCCTCCGCAATACGAAGTTTAATGCGAATAATCAGCCGGGTGCTGGGAGTAAGATCAGCAAACCGAACGACCAGCAGCCGCCGATTACACCAGACGAAGCTGCTTATAATAATGCGGTATTACAGCAGAAGGATAACCTCCGTGCGAATGCTGTGGGTGATCTTCGTATGCAGGTATCGGGACCCGATCGTCCTACTCAAGATCGTACGGCTCCTCCTGACATTCCAGCTAGGTTTGATGTTGCTGAAGCTACGCCTGCGATTGAGGAGCAGATAGCAAGAGTTCGCGGACAGATCGAAAAGGATCCATACTATGTGGCGAAACGCCAGAATGAGCTCGACACGAATATTCCACGATACGTGCTCGGAGACGGGTCAGATTACACTCTACATAACGCGACCGATCTGGAAGAACAAATCGCACTCCAAGGGGCTCAGAAAGAATTTCCCACGGTTCACAAGGTTGATCTCGGGTCGCTCGATCCAAGTAAGATCACCGCGGGGTTGAAAGACCTTCCGCCACGGGCGAATGATAGAAGGGTTAATCTCGGGCAGGCTACAGCCGAGATGTATGCTCAGATGCTCATGGAGCCTGACCCTTCACGGAAGATGGGGATGTATCATGAGTTAGTAGATAACTACGGTTTGCGGGTAGTCCCGAATCCAGGGAAGAGCTTTACCTATACTGGTGGATTCACCGGTGAGAGGATTAGTTCACTTCCGAAGTCTCAGCGGATGGATCATATTCTGGTTTTTAGCCGAGACGGTACACCAGTATTTAAAACTCCTGATATGCACGATGCTATTCAAGAGTTCTCAGATTGGGGAACGCTTGATGGCACAACGACAGATATGAAGGATTTTATCTCTGGAGATCCGCAAAGGATTTATGGGCTTAAAGGTACGCCTGAGCAGGTAAAGCGTTGGGGAGATGCAGCTGCTTCAGGGAATTTTAAAGAGCTTTTAAAGCTACATAAGGAAGGTATTTCAGCTCCAGCAAATCCGAAAGTGGATAGAGTTTTAGTTCCGGTTAAAGGGATTAAATCTAGCGATATTATTCCAGCATATCAACCTATGCCGTTTAGCCAGCAGCGGCTAAACGCAGGTCAGTTTGCGGAAAAAGATCCACAGGTCGGAGTGCATATCGTAGGCCATGAAAGCATCAGCGGAGCTATTCCGGAAAGGATTGCAAAAGCTCAAAGAATAGCAGAGGTTCTTAGAGATATTCAGCCTGTTATAGATGATATATTTAAAGCTATTGGAGCTAAGAATAGACCTATTTTTGTAGTAGATCTGCAGGCTTATAGGTCGGGGAAACCTCCGGGTCCATATGCAGATATCACGGAAGCATCTGTACATATACCAGTAGATTTCGACACGATGCAAATTCCGGGAGGTCCTCTGACCGGTACGATGGAGCATATGCTTCAGCAGATCGTATACCACGAGATAGGTCATATCATTACTTTCCGCGCCTGGGATAGAACGCCGGCGGAAATGAAAGCGCAAGTTATGCAAGGCTATCAAAGAGCCCGGCTTGCCTGGAATCTGACGAAGGAAGGACATGCTTCGAGCTTGTCTCTGCTTGGCAATCCCGGCCATCAGAACCATATGTATTATTTGACGTTTGTCGAATATCTGGCTGAGCAGTTCCGCCGTTGGGCTAATCAGAGTCAGAGGGTTTTAGACAATACGGATAGGTTCTTTAAGAAGGGTGCTTCGGATCTTAAACTTGCTTACGATATGCTTGATGCTAAGTGGGGTAAGCAAGCTAGAGAGCAGATGTTCCAGCCGGCTTGGGAGTTTAACTCCTGGATGGATTATGTAGAGCAAGCTGCTCGTCTAGGACAAAGCCCGATACAGTTTATGCGCGCGAGCGATAGGGTGGCTTTGAGTCCGCCGAAATCTGGCGCTTTAGATAGCGTGATACAAGAAGTCCAGGCTGCGGTGGCGGAGCTCAAGCAGCTTATTCCTGAAGGCTGGCAGCTTGAAGGTGATAAGACCTCTCCGACAGATGAAGAGGTTACTTCTTCCGGGCTGAACTTTGGTCTTGCGGATAAGAATACTAAGACTATAAAGCTTATGCTGGGTGCTCTCGCCTGGGTGGATAACACGCGGGATAGACTTGATTTAGTTAATCAGGTTGTCGTACATGAAGCTTGGCATGCAGTAGAAGATTTCATTGCGCCTAAGACACGCCAGATGTTGGTTGAGACAGCTAAGAAAGCTGGCGTGCTTAACGAAAGTACAGAGAGGACGTATAGGGACTATCTAGGTCAGCGGATTGCTGAGATGTTTCCGGATATGTCGGAAGCAGATAAGTCTGCTATGGTTGAAAGGTATATAGATAATGAGCACGTAGCTGCTCTAGTAGATTCCAACCATGACGGGTTCAGGCACGGGGATGTCGCAGATAGTATCCTCGACCGCATCAGTGCGTTCTTCGAGCGGATAGGTAATATGCTTCGTGGCCGGGGCTTCGTCCGGGCTGAGGACGTCTTGCATGAGTTCTATAGAGGTGAGATCACCGACAGGGTTAATAAGATTAACCAGAGGCGGAGGACGGCTGAAGCGCAGGTTATTCCTCCGGAAAAGATCGTGAATGTTGAGGGCTTACGGCAGCTAGAAACAAATACTGGCTATAAAACCTTTGTTACTACGACGAAGGATGAGGCTGGTAATACTACCTGGAACCTTTACGATGCAGAGACGAAAGCTAATGTAGGGTATCTCGAAGTAGATAGTAAGGGCGAGATCCAGATGCTTAGCGCTAAGGGTGCTAAGGGGAAGGGTCTTGGTGAAGCTATCCTACGCTATGCCGAGCGCGAACGAGGTGAGCCATTTAAAACTGCACAGGTACTAACGCAGCAGGGTTATAACTTCCTTAATCGCAGAGCACCTGAGAGGGTTAAGTTCTATGTAAAGGATGCAGAAGGCGGGGTATGGTTAAGTCCGAAACATATCTGGGAAGATATTGAGGGACTTAAAGCAAGACTGCGCAAGCTACCCACAGTAGAAGATGTTAACCGTGAGTGGTGGGGTAAGCATCTTAAAGAACGCATAGCCTATATGGAAGGGTTGGCTAAGCAAATACCTGAGATGGCTAAAGACGACCCGGCGCTTGGCGAGCAGTGGGTGCGGCGAAGTGTGCAGATGAATGAATGGCAGAAAGACGCTGCGAGAAGGAATAGCGAGCTTAGCTATAGGGTTACTGGAGACGAGCTGGGCGGAAACATCGAAGATCCATATGTGTTTCTAAAACGCCAGCAGGAGCAGGAACATGAGCAAATAGATGGCTATGTTCCGCAACCTGAGATGCTTAGTATCCGTGGGGTGTTTAGACGTTATGGGGATAGGAACCCTGAGGTTCGTAGACACATCCGTGGGACAACACGAGGGACCGAGCAGGATAGAACGTATACTATACAGCTGTGGGGTAATCGTCAAATAGCCTTAGGTAAGAAGGGCTTGATGATTAGACAGCTTGCTTGGCTCAACCCACACATACCTCAGTTGAGGGATTATGTTTCTTGGCGAGATCAGCAGAACCAGCGCCGGATGCAGTGGATCAGCCGGGCGGGTGAGACCGCGCATAGTTGGGATAGTCTGCCGAGAGACCAGGCAGATCGCGTGAGCGATATGATGTTCTGGGCAACGGAGATGCGGTATCGTACTCCGGCTGAAGTCCAAAACCGTGTCTTGCGTAATCCTTCGCAGGCTGAGATCGCAGCTTATGCTAGACAACATCAGATCTCTCGTGAGGGATTGCAGCAATATGCTAGGGTCATGAATGACTTTAGCGCGTTTTTGAATGATATGCAGAGAGTTTTCTCTGACCAGATTCAGCGTAGGTTTGCGACCAACCCGGTTCAGATGAATACTGAGCTGGCTCGGCTTGCGGCCGATATGAACAGATTACGTTCGCGTCCGTATTTTCCAATGGTTAGATTTGGGAAATATAGCGTGACTGCGAGAGATCCTAACAACCGCAGGGTGTTGCATTTCAGCCTCCATCCGACTTTGGCGGAAAGAGATGCAGCGGCTGTACGTTATGCGCAGCAAAATCCCCTGCATGATGTGCAGATTGCAGAAGTGCCTGAAAGTGTTCTAGATTTCATGGGACTTCCGGGGCCGATGCTTGAGAGGATCAAGGCACAGCTTCCAGGTATCTCGCCGCAGCAAAGCGACTGGCTGGATAGGTTCTCGCAACTTATGGCTCCAGAGAACAGCTTTAGAAAGAGGTGGTTGGAACGTCAGGGTACGCCGGGCTATAGCTTGGACGGCATTCGTGCATATGCACATTATTTTAGGTCTGGCGCGTCGTATCTTTCGAGGATTGAGTTTCATGACCAGATTAGAGATACACTTCGAGATCTGGATCAATCGGTTGCTAGAGCAGCTGATGGTACGAGCCGGGCTGTCATTGCAGACACCCTACGTACACATGCTAGGGATATGGATACGGCAGGGAAGGATTGGGTTAAGCTTAAGGCTCTGACCTTCCTCTATCAGCTTGGGTTTTCTCCGGTCTCAGCTTTGATGAACCTCACGCAGGTTCCGGTTGTGAGCTATCCGTATCTTTCGAACCTTTTTGGCGAAAGGACGGTGCTGGAGCTGGGGCATAATGTAGCTCGAGCCGGCGCACGAACTTTGTTCACGAGAAGTATGCAACACCTGCAGAGTGTGCCGGGATTGCAAGCAGCTCATGAGGAGATGGTCCGCCAGGGGCGGATTGATATTGGGCAGGCGGCGGAGCTAGGTACGTTTGCGGAAAGCTCGAGGATAGATCAAACGTATTTGGGGGCTAGAGCACAGGAGGCTCTGCGTAACGTAAGCTACTGGGGTGCCTGGATGTTCGGGCAGACGGAAAGATTTAACCGTGAGTGGCTTTTCGAAACGGCGTATAAGCTAGCTTTGCAAAACCCCAACCACAGACATGTGATAGATCTTACGACAGCTAAGCATCGTGACTGGGCTGACGTAATGGGCCGGACGGGGATGACGGCGGAGCAAGCCAGTGCGTTTCTCGTAGCTCGAGAAGCCGTCGACCGAACGCAGTTCGTATATCAGTCTTGGGATAGACCTAAGTGGTTGAGGGGTCCTGTGGCGCAAGCTACACGTATATACTTTATGTATACGCAACAGATGATGTTTGCCTTAGCTAATAATCCAGGACGCTTCAAACAGCTGCTTATCATGGGCGCTCTCTATGGCGCGATGGGACTGCCGGGGGCGGACGATCTAGATGCCTTAGTTCACTATATGGCAGTTAAGGTTTTTGGAAAGGATTTCAATCTTAAAAAGGCTGCACGGCAATTCGTCCGAGATCATACTGAAGGTACGATTTTTGACAAGACAGGTCCGGATTTGTTCTTGCATGGTATTAGCCGTTACGGTTTCGGCTTGTCGTTGCTGGGCGAACACATGGGCTGGCCGCAGTTCGATGTAAGCGCAAATGGTAGTATGGGAAATATTATACCTGGCTTCGCCGATATGATGAACGGGTTGGCTAATGCAGGAGCTGATCCAGATGCATATAAGAATACGGCTACAAAGGTGTTGCAAGACGTAGCAGGTCCAGGTCTCGGGGTGTTCTTCCCTTGGATGCAATATATGGCTAGTGCGCCGTATAGCGGAGATCAAGCTCAATGGCAGAAGGTCTTACCGCGAAGCTTGAGAGCTATGGTAGATGCATATAGGACTGCGCAAGCGGGAGGTTTGACTGCACCTAACGGGGCGGTCACGCAGAAGCTAGATTGGAGCGATCCCGCAGATAGGTCTACGATTATCGCGCAAGCTCTTGGGATGCGACCGAGGGTGGCTAATGAAAGCTATGAGGCTTATGAGATCGAAAACAATACTAAACAGTTCTATGCTGCGAAGAAGCTAGAGCTTGCAGCAGATCTTACTAGGGCTTTGAGGCTTAAGGATACGCAAGCAGCTAATGCAGTTGTAGCTGGAATACGACAATACAACGCGGATGTAAAGGCAGCTGGCATCCCCGACCAGTCTATTATCGCAAGTAAGTTTGTGTCTGGAATTAAAACCCGGATGAAGAATATTGAGAAAACCCAGATGGACCTTCCTTTGCAAAAGAACCAGTACATGCTGCAACAACAGACGAAGCAGCTTGTACCAGGTCTTTTGGAATCTAAGCGGGTTCGGTAACCTCGGGGTTTATGTAGTATACAAGTTTGCCGCTAGCTTCTTGCTGAAGCCGGATTTGTCCGGCTTCTAGCAGGCCCTTAATCGCATCTACGAAGTCTTTCAAAGGTATCGTAGCTGAGCATTCCCGCCACAGCAAAGAGTAGGAGATCTTCTTTGCGTTACGGATACGAGTGAGGATCTCTTGCGAGATAGCTGCACCAGGGCTAACCCCGATCGAGTGAAAGACTTTAATCATATCGTTTTCGGTTACTCTTAGTACCTTATCAGCAAGGATAAGATCTTCACGAGTAACGACGAGAGAGTCACGTTGGCTAGCAGCAAAAACAATAGCCACCTTGTGTAGGTGCGTTTGCTTTCTTGCAACATAGCCATCGAAGCGCTCACTCTGTAGATGTTCTGGTCGATGTGTGTTGAGGTGTTCATACCATTTAGATCCCCACTCGATTGCAGATGCGTCTAGTTGGTATTCGCCGGCGAGTTGGGCTATCTCGCAAAGATCCTCTGCGAGAAGCCTTTCTTCTTCAGCATAGTCAGAACTTGTAACTTGCTGTCCGGGGTAAGCTACGAACTGGCGTTTCTTCTCGCCGTAGACGAAGATGATGCGGGAGGTAAGACCTCCTCCGACCATAGAGTTAGGGATGTTGGCCCTAATCCACGCGGGGGTGGTGCAGCCAATAAGGTTGATCCAAGGATTCTGTACAACTGTATCTCCTTGGGTTTTTGTACTACGTCTCCAGGCTTCCTTTTGGCCATCCCACATCGCAATGAGAGTGCTGAGTAGTTCGTCATCGTCAGCTCGGAGGAAGGTTCCAAGTTCAGAGATGCTGATTGTAAGGCAACTCTGTATATGACCTTCGCCATCGACCTCGACACTTTCAGTTGCATTTTCCATAGCTGTGGCAAGAGCTTGCCAAGTCATAGACTGAGGTCCGAAGTATATTCCAGGAACTTTCTCAAGAATAGATAGTCCTTGTCGGACACTGGTAGACTTAGCAGCAACTCCCGGAGGTCCGACCAAGATGATATAGAAATTTGGCGTCCATTGAAAGATACGTTGGTCAATCCATACTCTACGCCTGAGCGCCCCGGCAACAGTTGCAACTCCTGTCCAGAAGTGAAAGTTATCTGGACTTTCGCTATACCTTGTATGTTGGACATATGCTTCTATCCAGTTTTTGTAGTTTCTCGCCACGGCTCGCTAAGCTCCTCCCACTTCACACCTTTGCAGTCGCCCCAAGATTTGTCTGAAACTGCAATGCCCCAAGGGATAGTTAAAGGATCAGGGTATGGTACGGGTAGGTGAATGTGGCGTTTGACAAGTTCCATTGAGGTTGAGGTGTAGCGCGCATAAGGGATCTGGAAAACGAGAGAGTCGTGGACCTGCATTAAGACTTGGAGCCAGGGGACGTTTTTGTGGAGATTGACCCCGGCTTTGGCTGTAACGAGTCCGACTGTACTTTGGGGACCCCAGGCAACAGCTTCGCTGAGCACTTCCGCTGGGCGTTCAAAATAGACACGTCGATAGCCGAACCGATTTGAGATAGTTCTTGTAAGCTGAAGGTCCTTCTCGACACGTCTATGCCATTGTAAAATTCCAGGATGAAGTTGGAACCATCTTCGCTGAAAATTTTCAGCTTCAACAATCTTCCACTGTAAGGTGACTGCGACAGTGCGGGGATAGGCGACGTAGTTTGTGGCATGAACAGCTCTCTTCATTTCATCATAGGGCGAGTAGATATGCCCTGGTTGGATCTGGTATTTATATTCTTCTTTAAAGGGCTTCTGCCAGAAGTCCTCAAAGTTCTTCTTGTGGATCTTAACCCCAGCTTTGAAAGCCGTTTTAAGATCTTCGTCGCCAGCTTCCCACGCGACCACCTGGGCGTCTGCGCCAGATAGGTCTACGTCTATAATTAAGTGCCCAGGATCGGGCAAGATCAGTTTTCGGATCGGCGGCATCCGGAAGGACATTGAGCTTATCTCGCTTTCTTGTAGTTGAGTTACAGCAAGGGCATACAATGCGATAACGGCGCATGTTGGTATCCCACCACTCGCGGGAATACTCAGCTTCGCAATATTTGCACACGTTATAATAGTAGGTCTTTTTTGTGTTGGCTTTGTTTATGGCTTTGCGGAAGCGGTGGAGAGGTCTCCACCGCCCGCATTTTTTGCATATCTTCCCGGTTACTTCGGGGGATACGGCATCTTGGTCCCGCCTTTCGGCGGGAAACCGCCCTTCGGCGGTTTCGGTGGCTGCTTGGGTTTCTGGCCCTTTGCCATGTTCATCGTCCTTCATTTAGATCCAGCCCTTATCCTTGAGAAGCCACTCAGGGCATGTTAAGGTATAAGTACGATCGGAGTTCTGCTCCAGCTCGCACTGGCTTTTCGGAAACCAATCAATTTTGGTTCCGTCGGATAGGCGGTATGCTTTCTCGGTCTCGGCTAGAAGTTCGACCGCAAGCTCTTGTAGTTCACTTTTAGGCATATCGCCCCCCTGGACCGCTAGCGACTGGCACCTCCACCACCTGCTCACTTTGCGCTTTCGCTGGTTCCGTTGCATTGTTGGTAGCTGGCTCCATAGGGGCATAAGTGGGTGCCGGGGCACTTGGCCCCTTGTCGAACAGCTCAGCATGTGCAATCTCCAAAGCTGTATCTTTATCACACATACACTGGACGCCGTTGATGGTTTTGTACCAGGTCACGATGCCAGCGGACAGCCCGAGATTAGCTATAGTTCCAGCTCTCCAACCATGATCGACAAGGAACTCACTTTCGAGCTGGATGACTTGCTGTCTAGCTCCAAACAAAGTACCTCTGTGCCACTTCTGGTCGAATACACTTTTGCCCATTGTAGATCCTTTTCCTTCACAATGCTGACAAGCTTCGACACGATAGTTTACTTGATCTGGTACATAAGGATTGTCATAGACTATCCTCACCTTACCTATTCCGTTACAGTGGTTGCAGCTACTCACAATTCTTCCTACCAGTTAGAGGATCGAAGGTGCAAGCTTCATGAACTAACGGCTGCTCTTGCGCTGCGTCATCGTCTTGCTCTTTGATCTCTTTAAGTATCCCTTCCCGCTTACCGCCCTTGCGGTAGGTGGTAACGCCTTTACAGCCGTTCTGCCACGCCCGGAGGTAGAGGTCTTTGAAGCTCTCCCACCCGATGTCTTTTGGCACATTGCATGTTTTACTGACAGCGGAGTCAACGTATCGAGAAGCTGTGACAAGAACATTGAGATGATCTTCCACTGTGCATTCTTCGGTTGTTTTGCCACGTATTCCCAGATACTCTGTGCCATAATCTCGAAGAATGACCTGCTTTGAACCTGAAGCGTCGATAACCGTTCGTTCGACCTCATGGGCAAAGACTGGTTCAATTCCTGAGCTAACATTATCAGCGCTGTAACTGATCGTGCCTGTAGGTGCGATAGACAGAAGATGTGAGTTCCTGATCCCATGCTCGGAGATGAGATCTCTAACATACTCTGGCAGTGTTTGGATGAACTCCCCGGAGAGGTAGGCATCTTTGCGGTACAATGAGAAGCTTCCTTTTTCCGCAGCAAGTCTTGCAGATGCTTCATAGGCTGAGTCCCGTATGAGACGCATAATTGCTGCAAGAGTAGAGAGGAATTGGGAAGATCCATAGCTATGCCCAAGTGCTTCAATAGCGTTTGCAGCTCCTGTAATGCCGAGCCCCATTCGGCGTTTGGAGATAGCTTCTTGTTCTTGCTCATGTAGCGGATACCTTGCTATATCTATGACGCGATCCATCATCCGCACTACATGAGGAATGTCTAACGATAGCTGCTCGTAGTCGAACTGCCACGGTGAGTCCAAGCCATTTCGTGTTAAATATTGCGTCAAGTTGAATGAGCCGAGGAGGCATGCTCCATACGGAGGTAGAGGTTGCTCGCCACACGGATTTGTGGCTGCTATCTTTTCGCAATAATACAGGTTGTTCATTTCGTTTATGCGGTCGATGAACAGAACACCTGGCTCCGCCCAGTCGAAGGTTGACCGCATAATAAGGTCCCATAGCTGCCTGGCCCAAACGCTTCGATACTCGATTGGTCCCCATCTTAGGACGAACTCCTTATCTTCCTCTACCGCTTGCATGAACTCGTCGGTTACGGCGATGCTTATGTTAAAGCCGGTTAAGAAGGTCGAGTTCTGTTTAGCTCGGATGAACTCCTCAATGTCAGGATGATCGACCCGGAGTACACCCATCTGTGCTCCTCGTCGCGCACCTGAAGAGTTTGTTGCTCGACAAACTGCGTCGAAAATTTCCATGAAGGGGATGGGTCCAGAGCTATGACTCTGTAGCTTCTTAATGAGGGTTCCTCTAGGTCGGAGCGTGCTGAAATCATATCCGATCCCACCTCCCATGCGCATTGTATTAGCCGCTTCTGTAGCTCGGGCCATAATAGAGCCAGAGCCAGCGGTAAAGCTGTCCTCGATAGTCCCGCTAACGTAGCAGTTATATGGGGTTGTAGCTTTGATGCTTCCAATCGCACTCTGGATTCGCCCGCCAGGGAGAAATCGCATGTTAAGAAGGATTTCTCTAGATGACTTAAAACCAACGTCATTCTCCGAAAGAGCTGAAGCAACGCGAGTCATTGCAGCTTTGAAAGTTTCATTCGGTGAACGATACTTTTCAGCGTGCATCTTATCGCATTCGCGATTTTGAGGTCCGTAGATTTTTAGGCTCATTAGCTGGTATTCCCCTTAATCCTCGTCTAGTTTAGGGATGTTTTGCAAGTTCATCCCTTCTTCAAAGGCATTGGAACTCGATGACCATCTAAAGGTTTCGGTTCCACCCACGTTAAAAGACGGATGCATACGCCCGTCAGGTCCGAGAGTTGAGTTTAGAAAGTTGTTTTTGTATACCTCGATTGAACGGTAGAGTTTGATCTTGTCTAGCATTGGTCCGATCCAGGGAGATTTTTTCTTTAACTGCTCAAAGCTTTCTTTATCCATTGTAGGGCGTTTGGTTTTCTTGTGCATTATAGGTGCGATGCCGAGACGGTCATAAAAGATGTATTGTGTGTGGTGCGTTGAAGTGAACCACGGCTTCCCAGTAGATGGCACGAACCGCAGGTCTTCAGGCATACAGTCGTTGAGCCAGGTAGAGAGTTGTCTAGACAAGTTGCTAAGATCACTGAGAAAGCTAGTAGCGCGCATACTATCCCAACGAACGCCACGTCTACCCATTTCATTTGCGAGCCTCCATTGATCCATTTGGAACTCAAAGCGTTCAGGCATTCCGGGTAGTTTAGCTAGGATTTCTTTTAACGCAAAGGTAATCTCGTAGGTCTTTCTTGTATCTTTGCAGTTGTAGAGCCACATATCTTCATGCTGGCTCTTTGCATCCCAATCTTGGCTTTCGTCTTTCCAATAACAATAGTGATCGCAGTAGAGCGAGGCCAGATAGTCCAAAGACTTCGGGGTGCCCGGCCAAAGAAGGTGATGTGCAAGCATGGTGTCAAAGCTTGGCGTGGTTTCGATACCAAGATATCTATAAAGATACTGCCAATCATAGGAATAGTTCTGGTTCGTAATTCTAACCATCGGATGTGATAGAAGATGCCGGATGAGCTGATTAAGAGTGTTTTCTTTTTCAAGATCGAAGCAATCAACCATCTTCCCTTCGTTATCGAAGTAGAAGAAGGGTATACATATTGCCATCCGTTCATCGGCTATACCTACGACAGCTAGATACCTACGCTTCCAGGTTTCAACGTCGACTGCAAGCCAGAGTGGGTCAGAATTAGATCTTCTATCTGCTTCTGCAATCCAGGCTCGGAGCTGTTCTTCAAGAGGAGCATAATTTCCATCTGCAAGTACTGCATAGTTTGGAGCTGCCCAAGTTGTTTTTCCGTCAAGAAAACGCTTAGCTCTAGCGCGCAAATCCTGGCATGTAGTATTACGAAGGCTCCAATCACGCATAATACTAGCAGGATGGATGATAGGTAGATAAGGGTACTTGACATTTGCTATCTCTCTGGTGTAGGTTTGAGAGCCTCTCCAGCTCATTATTCCTGAAGGGAGTTTAAAGCCCTTTTGAGTGCTAACCTTTGCATGATCGGTGAGTGCCCAAAGCGGCCAGTTCCCACAACCGATAATAAGCTTAGGCTTGACGCGATCAATGAGAGCTTCGAGCTTATCATAGCCAGCGCGTAGCATTGATCGGGGCTTAACTCCACGTATGTCAACGGCTGATTTGTTGGAGTTTGGTTCGAGGTATTGAGTGAAGTCATTTCCTTCCGGATGACCATCGACGAGGTTAGTACAGAGGCAATCTGATCGATTGATTCCTGCATCAAAGAGAATACGATCAAGTTCCTTTCCACTATATCCGACGAAAGGTTTCCGCTCGCGGAGTTCTTCTGCTCCCCAAGCTTCGCCGACAATGAGGACTGTCCCAAGAGATCGTGGTCCGGATGTATAGAGGAAGGGGTCGAGTTCGCTCTGCAATAACATGGTACAACTCCGGCGCTTCTATGCAGGTCTTCAGTCTGAACGTACTGTCCGGTTCCGTGACATTTTGGGCAGTGTGGATCGCTGGACATTTAGCTTTTCCTTCTAATCCATATCTAAAAGGTTTTGGATTGTTGCCTGGGCTTTTTCTTCACGTTCAGACTCCGAAAGTCGGTTTAGCTTAGTCCTTCGAGGTCCTTTCGGAACCTCCCAGGCTTGGCGCATAGACTCAGTTTGCGGATCGTAATACGGCGTGTCTGGTGCGACGTCGAGCCAACCTTGGGTGGATTGAGGTGCTTGACAGCATCTATAGCATACGGGGGCTTTTCTTGCTGGATGCATCCGCACACCTTCTACGAGAAGTCTTTTATGGAAGATGTCCTCGTAGGTTGAATAACTAAGATCATAGTTATAGCCTTTGTCGGTACGGATTATAAGCTCTTGTTCTGTCCACTTGTTTCCGCACTCGCACTCGCAAGGGCATATGGCCAGGATTGCTCTCTCGTTCATTTAGGGTGAAATCCGCTTTTATTCGGGTGACCTTCGAGATGGGCTTGTTCTTCTAGCTCGTCTACTTCTGGTAGTGAAGCTGACGGCGTAAGCTCTTCAACTTCGCGGGGTTCGATAGAGAGTCTACCCATAGCCTGTGCGTAATATGTCTCATCAAGTTCGATACAGATAGTGCGAGCTTTTCTTCGGTCGGCTGCAGGTATGATAGAACCGCTACCCGCGCAGGGGTCAAGTACAACCTCGCCCGGAAGTGTCGTAAGCTTGAGTAGGACATCTAAAAGTTCCTCAGGTTTGTTCGCAGCGTGAGTCCGATCGTTTTTATTATCTTGAGGGAAGGATAAAATGTCGCGACCGCCAGGATAGACCAGCTCGTCTTGACCCTTAACCGCAAAGAGTATAATCTCATAGCTACGTTGAAAACCCGCCCGCCCCCAGGGCGCGCGAGAGCCGCGGGTTTTATCCCAGATGATTGGAGTACGGAATACTGTCCAGGCTTGTTGTGCGGCATAGGTTCTCAGCTCTACAAAATGGTCAATGTCACAAAACATGAAAAGCGTAGCGCGTGAAGAGGCAAGCCGAAAACCTTCACGAAGAATGGTTTTGCAGATGTCGAGGGCGTTATCTGCGCTATCATCGTAGAAGTGCTTCGACTCTTGCCCAGCATTGTGAGCTTCAATCCCATATGGGGGGTCGCATATGATGGTGTTGATCGTGGCTGGGGGGAGGGTTTTAAGCACTTCACGGCAGTCGCCTTTGATGATCTTATGAGGTGAGGTTGCTTGGTTTATGGTGGACATATTCAGGCGAGCTAAGAACTTCTGCTCACCTTCATCGAGGATCGCCCGCATGGCTTCCTCGGCGCTCTTAGCTTTCTTAACCCGCGGGTTGTTCTTGTGTTCTTGGATGAGAACGGCTTTAGCTACCGCTTGCTTCTCATGTGCGTGGGTGGTGCCTTTGAGCTCAGCTACTTCTAGAGCGGTTTCCTTGTAAGTCTGGAGAGGGTTTTCGCTCTTGCGGAGTTTGTGCAGATTAGCCTTCGCCTCAGTCTCTTCCATCCAGGTGAGATCTTCTCGCCGGAGGTTTTCTTCGAGTTCGAGTTCGTAGAGATCAGCTTCATCCAGATCGGAAATAAGTGTATAGGGGACGTGATTTTCAGGAACAAGCTGCCCGTCATGGGAGAACGGTAAACTGCTTGCGTGTAGACTATCCATCGCCCGGAGCCGTCTCTCGCCGGCCCGGAGGCGGTAAGAGCCATCTTCCTCTTGCGAGATAACAACAGCATGGAAGAGCCCTTTGGAATGGATGGAACGAGCTAGCTCTTCAAGAGCCTTAGGTCCTATCTCTTTTCTCTGGCGGTCCATTACTATTACTTGGCTTATAGGCAAGGTTTTCACTTTTAATCTCCCGTACTTTAATAGGCGTAGGTGGCGTTAGCGCGATCGTGGGCTTCCCATTGGTCAATGAGTTGCAAAACGTAATCAGGAGGCAGCTTAGCTATTTCGATAAGATCTACAATATCTACATCGACGTCGCAAAGCCGTCTCCTGACTCTAGGGTCTAAGGCATCGAACAGCGGCATGAGCTGTACGCTCAACTCTGTCTGCTCAGCGGGTGTCCGACGCCTTAGATTCGTCATTAGAGGTTCTTAGCCAGCTTTTCCAACACTCTGCACATTGTTGCGCGGGGTGCCGTTACGGTCGGGGGCGAGGGTCACAGCCAGCTTGGCGGGACCTGCACCAACGAGTTTTCTAAGTGAAAACCCAGGAGTGTTGAGGTCGAGCGCTTCGCGAAGCCGTCCAAGCTGTACGTTCTTGCCCTTGCCAAGGTCAAGACCGCCGCTATCAGAGAGGTCGAGGAATACGGACTGGCGGACCGTAGCTTTATCCCGACCAAGGTCAGCGAGTACCTTTGGATCGACATTGATGAGGTCCCAGGTAATGTCGGCCGGATAGAAACTCTTTCCATCCTTGCCTTCGGTTTGACGGACCTTCACGTCTGCGATTACCCCCATATACTCTCCCGCAGGGAGAGTCGGATAGGTGGTGTCGTTAGCGCCGGATACTTCTTCCTGCATAAACTGATCTGGGTCAAATACACCTGACATAGGTTAGCTTCCTTTGGTTGGGTTGGTTGGTGTTTGTGCGAAGTTGATGCGTTGTTTCCAAGCTTTGATGATTGGGGTATAATCCGCACTTAGCTTCGGAGCTATGGGCAGCGAACGGTTCTTTAAAGCTACGTTCGCCGCACTTGTGGACCAGTAGAACTCTGTTCCTTCGCGATAGCTCATCACGACTTCCGAGAAGAATCTCGGAATTGTAGGGGCCAGCTTTTTACCTAAGGTGCTGACCATGATCTTTGTAAGCCCGGTATTTTCTTCGAGTTCTTTTTCCATATGGGCTGTAATGACTAGTGGGCATTTCAAGCCGGAGGTTAGGGTTATGAGGAACTTCTCCAGCAGCTTCATAGCTATTCCCCACTCCCCGGGATTGGCTGTAGCTTTATCCCCAATAGTGACGTCCATAGCCATAAGGTTAAGCCCAGATAGACTGTCGATAATGACTGCGCGAGTTGGATCGAATTCAGTAATGGAGCCATAGGATTTTCCATCTCGCTCGCATACGAAGTTGTGGCAGGCTCCGAGGAGGTCGATCCACTTGGAGTTTCCTCGGTTGTTGGTGGGCTTTTGGTCGCTAAGGAACTTTTGATCTGCCATTGCGACGAGCTTTGCCTGAGCGATAAGACCTTCGAAGCCGACTCGCGCCGGAGTGACTTGTCGCCAGTGGAGCTTTTCGATCGGGAGGTTCTTCTTTTGCCAGGCATTGAGAAGGGACTCCAATCCGTTGGGTTCGGTTAGGATTACGAAAACGTCTAGGTCGTTGGGCTTGTCAGCGAGAGTGCTAATGGCCCAGGTTTTACCTGAGCCGACTTCGCCTATATCGAGAATTGCTGGGGCGTCAGTTGTCATGAGCTAGTTCTTTTGGTTAGGGTTTATAGGGGCGAAGTTTAACGGAGGCTGCGGCTTGAAGATTTCTTCGAGCAGCATTTTGGAAAGCTGGTCGGAGGCGGTTTTAAGCCCTGCAAGGTTGCTGCCGGCGTATTGGACGTTGAAAGCTTCGTCTTGACCGCAGATGAGGCCAAGACTGGTGAGCTTACCTGAGATAACGCTTTGCGCAGCGGCTTGTAGGTTGCTGAGCATGATCTGCTGGAACTCATTGAGTTCAGGAAGCTGGTCTACTTGTTCGCTTTTCGACGGCATTTTGAAGTTCCTTGGTTAGCTTACGGTTGCGTTTTTCGAAATAAGAATCTATACCTTTGAGGATGGTGTAGAAGTCTAAGCCGACGCGTGAACATTCTTCTATACCGCCGGAGATACCAGCTTCGAGTTCTTCATCAGTATAGTCTGTGATGCGTTTAAACTTCGTCATCTTTACGCTCCTCTGGTTTGAAATATCTGCGTTTAAACTTGCCCTTTTTCTCAGGCTCTTCGTAGGTGTAGTTTTCCTTTACCTCGGAAACATGATAGGCTGTTCCGGGATACATCTTCGCAGCGTTCTTCGCGGCGTTGATAGCGGTGAGCTTGTCGTGGTAGATCGGTGTCTGGGTCTGTTTGGTTACGACGTAGGATTTGGGTTTTGGCATTGGTTTAGCTTCCTTCTAATCTTCCGCAACTGGGTTCCATTTTTCTACCACGTAGTTGTTGAGCCAATCTTCGGGTTCCTTGGCTTGGCAGAGCTGCTGCATGGGACAACCGCCATAAGAACTACAAGCATCGGCGAAGTTATATGGATAGTAGTTTTGTGAGTGGAAGGCTTTTAGCAGCTCGAGGGAGTTGTATAGTTCTTGTTCCCAGCGCTCGATGAGGATGTCTGGGTACGATAAGGGGTGAGATAGAAAGTTAGTATCAGTTTTAAGCAGTCCGGTACCTCTGACGACTACGTTCGAAACATTGTAGCCGAGTTTTCTACAAGCCCATAGATAGCCTAAAAACTGACCTCGCATGTCCCATTGTTTCAGCCAGTATGGCCCGAGGCTTCCAGTAGTTTTATCGTCCAAAACGACAAGAAGGTTATTGACTTTGTACTGACCAAGTAGATCGAAACGACCCACATAAATGAAAGGATCACCGTTAGGATGGTTGACAGGCAGAGGTATGGCAAAGCTGAACTCTGTCGTAACCTTTTGGCTTCCGTCAGGTTGTGTAATGACCAGCGGCTGTACTTCGTCGTAAAAGGGGTGAAACTCATTGAGATAAAGCTCCAAAGCATAAAGTACGTTGTGGATGTTCTTTGGGCTATCTTCCATCAGGTCGAGCGGGAAGTCGTTCCAAGCCTTTAACGCGGCCGGGACGGCCGCTTGCCAAAGCACCTCAGCATGAATAGGCTCGGTTGGGTGTAGGGCTTGGAAGTTTCGCAGGCTTTCGAGACCTGCAGCGAAAGCAGAGCCGGCAGCAAGATGGATACTAGATCCAGGAGCGCGGAGGTTGTGCACATATTGCCAGAAGAATTTACGCGGACAGCTCCTGAACGTGGATAGCATGGAGCTGTCGATGAACTGCGGTAGCGGGGCTTCAGGGTCGAGTATGGTCGCTGGGCTTGGCATTGTCGTCCTTTTCTCAATCCGAGACGGTTGGCTTTACCGATTAAAGAGGCTTCGCTAATCTGGCGGGAGAAACGCTCGGACATTTCTCTGGCGAGGTCAGCGTAGAGCTTTAGTTTGTAGTTTTGGCGGAGGTATTCAACCTCCGCCTTAGTCCACTTACGGGTATAGCTTTCGTAATGTCGCATCAGAAGAAACTAAGAACTATACCCCAGAGGGAGATTACGAGGCTTAGAGTGAAACCTAAGATTATGAATGGAAGAACGAAGTATTCATCTTTGTTATTCTTCCTCGTCTTCATCCACTGCTTCGATTGCTGAAGTCTCATCCGCAAATTCTTTCTCTGTTACCTTGTCGCAGGAACTTATGGCTTCGATTATATCGATCGGCTCGCTTAGGTCAGGAGTAGAACTGACTGGTCTGGCCGTACCGCGGCCGAAATCTATAAAGAGTGTGCCGGCAGGTAAGGTGCATTTTGCGTCGGGTTGGAATTTGAAAATCTTCATTCCGGTTTCAGGATAGATATCTACGCTGTCGTAGGTTCCGATCTTGCGTCCCATGAAGTATAATGGATGGTTGGTTTTCTCTGTCATAGATCAGCCTCTTTTTTACCTTCTCGGTTACAGTGCCAGTTGCGAATGACGAATTTTGGGTGGTCGGAAATGAATTTAGCCAGTGAAGGCATATCGCCTAAACACTGGCTTAAACTAGGTGCGGTGGAGGTAAGGTATTCGGTGTGGCAGGACGCCGGGGCGTCAATTAGGCAAACATTGACTACGAGCTGAAATATCATTTCCCCAAAACCCCCGCTGGGCTCGCAAAGCGAGCCCTTACATATCCATGAGTTTGTTTATCTCGGCTTGAGCAAGCTTCGCCCGGCTTGCGCTTTTCTTTTCCTTGACCTTAGCAGGTCCGGTATTCGTCCGCCGAAGGACGCGGGTTATCTCGCAGGCCCGGCGCATCTTAGCCGGGATGGTTGCGAGAAACTCCCGTTCGGATTCGTTGATGGGGAGGCCTTCACGCTCTTTAGCTTCGATTTCGTTCGAGCGGATTACGTCTTGCTGAAGTTCCATAAACTCGCGCGAGAGCGCGAGGTGGTCCATTTGATCGACTGGGGTGAGGCTATCGATATCGATTGGCGGCATCTAGGTTATTCCTCTGGTGAAGGTGGAGGTAGAGCTACATTTCCTCTAGCGCGTTGTGCGCTTTTGAGCTGAGCGAGGTACTCGTTGAGTAGCTTGGTTACAAGTTGCGAAAACGCACCGTAGCGCGGCTTGCGACGCATATCGTCTACGAGAAGAAGGTCGATCGTACCGGCTAAGCTCTCAGGTAAATAGACCTTCTTAGCTATGGTGCGTTCAGCTCTTTTAATACCTGTCATAACTCTTCCAGTTTGTGAAAAAAGAGAGAAGGCGGGGCTGATACAACCGCCTTCTCTCTCCCGGACCAGCCGACGCTACGCGCCAGCTATTAGCTGCGAGGCAGGACAGAGGGAAAAAACCTGCCTCGCAAACAAGATGGAGAAACGCACGGCCACTTCTCTATCTTGTTAAGCCGCGCGGCTCTTGAGAAGGCTAAAAGCGCGCGGATTTGGTGACTCAGGGACAAACTATAAGACAAAAGATGGGGCCGTGTCAAATCACGATTTCTGTGAAAAGTTGTCCCCTTGTTGTTCTAGCCCTTCGTTCTTTTCCTTTCTCATATGAGCTGACCATTCTTGCATACGACTAGCAGAGCCCCAGCAAGCAGAAGGTGCTTGCGTGTAGAGGAACTCGGCGTAGTTGTAGAGGCTTTGCTGGTTGATGGGGTCAGCTGTTGCGGCCGCGTGGACAAAGTCGTTTTCGAAGATATGGGTGAGGAAGGAACCTGGAAAGATCCCTTCTTCGATGTAACGCTTAGCTCCTTCACGCATATGCGAAGGAAGGATGGAGTAGTCGATATAGCTGATGGCTGGCATTAGAAAAGAATCTCCTCATTTTCGTCCGCTTCCTTATCTCCGCCGCGCTTGACGTATTCGAGACCTGCCACGTCGAGTTCACGCATCCAGTTACGGGCTTCGCTTTCGTTGTCGAACTTTTGCTCGATCGGCTTGCCGTAAAGAGTGCCAATGACCCAGTGGCTTTCGGGCTCGAGATCAGGCAGTAAGCGGAAGAAGGTGTCGCTGTACTGCATACGGATCTCGTAGGTCTGCCCGTGGCCGATGAAACGGAGCTGTTTGATAGTGGAATTTTCGCTTATAGCTTGAACGTAGATCTCGCCGGCGTTGAGGAGCTTGGCGAAGATTTCGAGATCTTTCGAGCCTTCACGGACTGTGCGCTGTCTCATTTGAGAATGTTCCTTAAAAGTTTGATGGTTAGGATTGCGATGAAACAAGCCAGCACAGCTATGAATAAGGCCGTGCTGGCTATTAGAAGGCTGATTACGTCGAGCAAGTCATTTAGATCCTTTCCTGATTATGCCGAAGGTATAGCCCGCGGCGTTGAGTGCAGCTTCTAGAGTGTAGTGCTGGGGCCGTGAGACGCGGCCCTTTCGCCAGTTGTAGATGGTGTTTGCACCGACGAGATTGCGGCTTTTGGCCGATACTTCTTTAGCTTCAAGACCTTCGATAAGCTGCAGCACTTGCCGTAATGAAGGATCTTTTAAACGCTTCTCGCTCATACCCCGAACCTCTTAGCTTTGCTTGAGCTTTCTCTTTTTCCGAGTTCGATCTCGTCGATCTTACGTTTGAGTGCAGAGTCAGCTCGGGCGATGATTGAGGCTATGTGTTCGGGCTCGGTTAAGCCAACAGCTTCGTTGTAATCTTCGCTGATCTCGACGCTAACGTCTGTGTTTTCGTAGTTGCCGGTTGAGATCTTTGCTGCTCTGCGGATGGTATAGCGGGTATTGCTAAGGCTAGCCATTTTGTCTATTCCTTTGTTGGGTCTAGGTCAGGGTCGATATCGTCGGAGTCTTTACCTTTTCCGAAGCCGAGGGTCTCGAGATAGGTTTTAAGCTTGTCGTCTGCAGGACCGACGGTGAGCTGAAAGGTTCCGTCGGGGAGTTTTTCTGATGAGATGCTGAAGTTCTTAATCATGTCGTAGAGAGGATCGTTAAGAGCTTCGAGGACTTTTCTACAATGATATAAGGCAAAGCGTAAGCGCTGGAACTCGGACCGGGTTTTGAGCGGGATCCTTTGAGATTGCGCTATGCTTTTATCCCAGATATCCTTCATTACTGGATCTGGGATTTGTCTCTCGTATTTAACTGCCATTTGAAGTGTCCTTGTTTCGTGCGGCTACGGCAGCTCTATAGATGCCGTAGTCGGTTTGTGTAAGATGGGCTACGCGGGTTTGATTGTCATAGAAGCTAAGGGCTTCTTTTTCAATCCACTCAGGTTCCCAAAACTGCCACCACTTGCGTTTAGTAACCATCTCATCTGGCATAACAATAACCAGCGGGAAGGTTAGTTCTTTGAGATGGAAGCTGTCGAGGTAGAGTATATGGTTGCTTTCTCTTATATGGTACTTAGCTTTAAGCATTTAGTTCTCCGAAGCGACGGGATAGATCTCAATTGTAAGCTGAGTCTTTTCGCCGGGCGTCATGAGAGCGAGTTGGAGCTGAGCACGGATATCGTGAACGAAGTTGTTGAGTTCTTTGCCTAGGATGGGGATTGAAGGTAAGAGTTGTTCGAGATCCTTTGCAGCTGCGGTGCTAAGGATGATAATTTTAGTTTTCTGCATTTGAAGGCTCCTTTTTAGATATAGCCACCAGCATCAGCATGAGGCTGCTGGAAAAAGCTTCGTAGATTGCAAGCGCGTGTGCGGGGGTTTTGCTGTAGGTTAGGATTGTTCTAGCTACAAGTTCAGTCAAGGTTGTGAGAGTGTGTTGTCCATTAGCTTGTTGCTTGTCGATGGCAGCTATCAGCTCGAGTACGTTCCGCTGTATGTGAGCGAATTCGGGGTTGGAGAAGTTTTCGAGCTTTGCTTTGGTTAGAGGTTTGTGAGATGAGAAAGGATCTGATTTTATCATCTTAGTGAAATCCTTTGCTGTTTACTATGTTGGTGGTTTCTATAAGTTCGAGTTCGGTTTCGCGCACGTATTCGAAAGCTGTTTCGATGTAGTGACGTATGCCGGCTTTGAGTCTTTCTTCGCTCTGACCGCCGCAAAGACTTTGTTCGAAGCCGTCTTTGACGAATATTCTTATTAAATATTCGGCCAAGGTGAAAGCTACCAACCCCCTCGAGGTGGTTTTGATGAGGCTGTTTAGGCCCTCCATGATAGCTTTGCTTTCTTGGCAGTCTTTGTGTTTGGTGCAGAAGTTATTTGTTTCGATCTGGATTGGAAGTTCGAGGAGTCTGGCTCTTGACGTCTTCGGAATTTCTTGAGTCATAGACTGTAATCTCCTTTGGTTTAGGGTCTGTTGCGGATAGGATTAGGTCCATGCCGCAGCCAGTGGAAAGCATATCGGTTATGGCTCCCC
>JGI11643J12802_10002435_pt1 | contig 25375 bp, 33 predicted proteins | sample IowConreferecore_FD_12802 | JGI IMG/M metagenome (IMG submission 12802)
TGCGTGGACCGCTGTTCTGAGGCGCAAATGCCTGGTTATTCGATGCTGTAAGCGAGAGCATGGTCTTTATGCCCGGGTCGCTCGCGCTGTCCGTCTGCGAGATGTCGAGCTTTGCACCCGGAGTCGTCGTTCCGATACCAACATTACCAGTGCTCGATATAGTCATTCTCTGGGAAAGAGTGTTTGAAGACATGGTGTAAAAGTCCAGGTCGTTATCTGGGCCCGCACCTGTTCTCATAGAGACAATCTTTGCACTCGGACTATCACTCGTAGAGTTCGTGAAAGAAATACCCGAAGCAGTTCCAATGGCAGTGGCGTAGTTCTTTAGACTTAATTGGATGTTCTCCGTTGCGGATGCCGTAGTAACAACCTGTAGCTTTGAAGATGGACTCGTTGTACCGACGCCAAAATTTCCAGTCGAGGATAGAAACACAGTCGATGTGGCCTGTGAAAGGTCCGTTTCGTTGCCTACGATAAAATTCCCTTTACTGAGAGAATTCCCAGTGAGCCCAGTTATATATGTGTTCGTATCGACTGAGAGCGAGCCGTCACCGTTTGATGTTTTAATAAACCCATTCAACGTGAGGTTCGAAAGTTTGACGATATTTTGAGTAGTATCGACTGTAACAGTGTCCGTTGATCGCGTAAGACCTGTAGAGAATGTTAAAGGTACTTCGTAATCAGTACCTGCTATTGCGGTCGAGACCGCTCCAGACGTTGCCTTTAGAAGCCCATTCAAAGAACCTACATACAGATTACCTGCTGTAATAGCCGTAGATGAGGCATATTGCAGGGTTGTTGATCCGAGAATGTATCCACCGTTATACAGATATAGAAGCGACGAAGTTGCGTTACCGCCAGCAACCGGACTAAAGGGAAAGGCAAATGAATTTCCTCCGCCGCCGCCAGTAGCAGAAAGCGTACCACCAGAAAACTGAAGACCTGAGCCGATACCAACTGTCTTCAAGCGAATGGTCGAATCACCGTAGAGAATTCCCGATGGTGATGTGGTGCCAGTACCGCCTTGTGTCGTATTTAACTGAGCTGATGCAAAGTTCGGTAGGAGTACCAAGGCCAAGAATAAAAGTATCTTTTTCATGTTTTATGCTAATGCGTATATCGATCCACCACTTCCAACAGGTGCTGATAATGTGACTTCTGAAGTGTCCGAATTCCATGTCCAGGTGATGGCTCCACCAGTGGACTGATATGCAGCACCATTGATAATGACGAGAGTAGGTTGTGAGTCGAAACCAAATACAGTATTGGTATCATCTATCGTTCCCGAAGTGGGTGAGAGTACACTGAATGCTCCACTACCAGAAGCGTTAAATGTTAGATCAAGTCGCTCCCCTACCGTATTAGCTGTAATTGAAATGCCCGATCCTGCGATGAAATTAATATACTGGGAACGTCCTTTAAGGACTCCGCTTGCATAAATCTCGATACCACGAGGACCACTTACAAAGGAAACGGGGTTCTGTCCGATTTTTTTCTCTAATTCTTCGAGACCCTTAATAGCGCTTTTATCCAAACGGTACTCACCTTGCAGGTTTTCAAGCAGATCGACTATTTCAACACCAGTTAGGGGTTTTATACTCTCGACGCTGTCTCTTATTTCACTGATCTTGTCTTCTAGTTCCTTTGAATCAAATTCTTTAATGGAGTCGATTCGATCAGAAAGAGACTGGATTTCTGCATTTATGGATCTTTCTAGTTCTCTCAAATCAGCTTTACCACCTGATTTGAGTTCAGATAGTAAGGATTTGAATTTTTCTTCGGAAGCTTTAATAGAAAGTGAAATTTCCTTTATTTTTGAGTCTGTTTTTGACGCAGATGATGAAATTTCAGCACGAAGAATGCTGCGTAGGTCTTTGATTGATTTAACCAGTCCGGAAATAGTAGAAGCAATCTCGCCTTTTGTTGCGGTGTCTTTGTTCAATATCTGTAATATTTCCTTTAATTGTTCAATCTTGCTCATTTTGTGCTGTTTATAACTTAGTTGACTTCCTTTTATTGGGGTGTAGTGTAAGGAGAGCTTACAAGGCTAAACCTCAAAACATGCGTAATCTATTGGCTTTTATGGCGGTTCTGGCCGTAATTTCGCCTATCCCTGCCCTCGCTTCCATTGATGCGAACCTGAAATATGGCCAGTTCTCTACTGAAGTAACCGAGCTTCAAGACTTTCTCGTAGATAAAGGTTTTCTCAAGACTTCTCCTACGGGGTTCTTCGGCCTGCTCACCCTTAACGCAGTGAAGACGTATCAGGCATCTATAGGTCTCCCGAACACGGGTTATGTCGGAATAATGACCCGTACTGCTGTTAATGCAGAGCTTGCAACCTTTCTAGCCTCTTCTACAGAAGCTGAAGCTTCGGAGTTAAACACGAATGTTCAGACAAACAATGAACCTGTTGCAACACCAATACTCGGCAATGCTGTGAATCAGTCTGCAAAGGTCAATCCCTTTCCTAGAACCACTGGAGGCGATGACGACCCAAGTATGATTGAATCGTGCGATCGTGCTAAAGTATGGCTTCAGGTGTTTGGTTACGACGCTCAGAAAACTGCGGACCGAAATTATAGGGAATTACTGCTTGACCGTGGCGTCGATCCTCGGTATGCGACTTCTACATACTGGTCAACTGAATTGAAGTCTTATATCAACAAGACAATAGACGCACATACTAAGGAACTCAATACTGCGATTCTTCATATTTCCCAAGGCACTAAACTCGTAGAGACTTATTGCCAATAGATTTTTAAGGAACACGTGGGTTTAATGTCATCACTGGACAAACTATGCAAATTATCGGCTTAGCAGTTGCTGGTGGAATTCTGGGTTGGTTGTATTGGTTTCTCTTTAGGTCTCACCCAGAGGATTAATCTCCAAGCACCTTTAATCCGACACCTGTAGCTGTGCCGCCAGCTATACCGCTTATCGCATACTTAATCCAAGGATGTTTTTTTAGTAACCGCTGAATCGCATTCGTGTCGATTTGACCACGGTTCGCATTGGCGATATTTTCTATAGCGCGCAGCATGTTAGTTTCACGGCTTAACATAGCCTTATAAGGGCTATTCTCAGGTAGCAGGTCTGACACATAGTTATTAGCTGCCTTTCTTACATCAAGAACAATTTGGCGACGTACATTCTCGCCAAGCTTTTCGTTTTCCAGGAGCTTCCTAATAGCCGGAACTTTGTCGAAGTCCTGACGTGCATCGAACAAGCCCTTCGTATCTTTTCCTTTTACGTGACTTACGAATTCATCGACCACCGCGTTGAAAGTCCTTTCTGCGGTCGGCTCTGAGGCGAAGATAAGCTTGCTTTCATCCTTTGCAGCATTCAACTTTGTTCTAAGCTGTTTTTCGTTGAAAGGTACTTTGTTGTCAGCTATGAAATTACCCAGGTCATGGTTAATCCTGCTGACCTCAGTTGAGATTTCCGAGATATTTTTTTCAGGAGAACTCTTCGCCGACACCCTACCTTCCTCTACTAGAGATTGGATCGATTCAGCTGCGCGCTGGTCAGCCGCATTCGGAGTAACGGTCTTCTTTCGGAGAATACCTTTGCTCTGTACCCTACCTTCTTTCAGTGCGGCCTCTTTCTCCAACGGTGTGAGGCTCGGCCTGGATACTTCGATTGCCTCGCTAAAAGCCTTCGCTCCTTTCTTATCTGGTGCGACGGCAGATATTCTCTCCATCGCCGAGTTCTTAATGTTTGTTGTGCGAGCCACGGCGCTTTCAGCGACATCTGCAATGTCATTCTTAAGAGCAGAGCCGACCTTGCTTACAGGCGTGTCGAGAGCTGGAATCCGGTCTCCCATAGCTGCAAGAGCAACGTTGATGCCGTCCACTATGTTCCTAGTAGCATCAGGATGGGTCTCTGCGAACTTCTGAAGCGGCCCCATGCTCGAATTGACCTTGTCGAGTAATGCGGAGACAGATTTGCTCTGGGCTACGTCCTGTACCGCCTTGGAGTCCGATATCTTGTCTGAGATTGTCTTAATGGTGGCGGAGAGAGGGGCGAAGATAGTCTGTACCGCTCCGCTGGCTGTGCCTAATGCGCCTTCCGTGAGGGCTCCTACCTTACCGGCAAGAGCCCTACCACCATTTTCACCAAAGATGTCGCCAGCCTGGTTGAATTTGTCTGCCGCACGGGAGACCGAATCGACAATCTTCTGACCACCCGCTTCCATTTCAGTAGCGGTATTTTCTCCTAGATTTGGAGTATCAATCCCTGACTGCCTATCTGGAGTACCTAAAGTAGGTTCGCTTTTTGAAATATTCAACAACGCGTCAAATTCCGCGACGCGCTTGTTCGGAACAGTTATTCCATATTTTTCCCTCTCTGCCTTTATTTGTTCTGGTGTAAGTGGCATGTTAATTGTTATTACCGCTTATGATTTGGTTTATATCTGAGTAGCTTTTCCCATCGGCAAGCATTTGTCGAACCTTTGCCTGTAAACCTTGATCAGATTTAACAAGATCAAACACGGCCGATTTCGCAGCTTCCTCAGCCTTTTGAATGTCAGGGACCGATTTATTTGCCTCCTTCAACTTGTCGTATGAAGAACCGATCGTGTTCCTATAGGCAGAATCAATCCTTGTATCAAAAGATTTGATAAGTGCGTCCGTACGTGCCTTGTTGAGACCTTCGGTTTTGTTGATGCCGGGGAATACATTTTCAATCCTTGCATCTTCCTGAATCGATGCCGCGGTACCCGTTACAGAAAGACGGTAGTTCTGCATTGCGAGCGCTATGTTTGTAGCAAGGCCAACAAGATCGGGATCGGAAACTTTGCCAAGGCGATTCATTACATTTTCGTAGTTTCCTTTAAAGATTCCTGTATCTCCACCATTTGCATAATATTGCTTTAACAAAGAATCAATGTTAATTAATTGATCTTTTGCTATCTCAGCCTTGCCTAGATCAGTTGCAAGCGTCTGACCCATGATGTTCTTTGTCTGGTTTTTAATTACGGCAAAAGGATCGTCACCGCTGTTTATCGCATTAGTGATCGATGTCTTCTGTTCCTTTGTGAATTTATCTGAACCTAATATCACACTTAGAGCGGTCTTGTAATTAGGATCAACCGTGCCGGTAACATAGGGATTATTAGTGTTATTCAGGATAGCTTTTGAGAGACCCTTTTCATCACTAACACCAGAAAGAGCGCCAAACAAAGCCATATTTCCATCCTTTGCAGCTTGAAGTTGCAGGTCTCCAATTTGCTTCTTGAAGTCTCGCTCATCGTTATATTCCTGTTCCTGTTTCTTGATTCGTTCGTTTACTGTCTCTGATTCTTTCTTTGAAAGTTGATCTTTGTTCTCATCATAAAAGAACTTAAGCGAATCGAGCCTGATTTTCATAGCAGAAGTATCGGCATCTATCTTTCGATCAATGATAGATTTCGCAGTATCGTACTGTTTTGTGCGTGCTGCAAGGACAATGGCAAGATCTGCATTCTTTGAAGCATTTTCTCGCTGAATACGCTCTATCTCTCCCTGGGCACCGGAACCAACAAGGCCGTTTGGATTACTTTTTGTTATTTCTTCAATGCGTCTGCGTGTAGCAAGATCGTTGGCATCAATCTGCGAAGAAATTTCATTGATCTGCGATTGCAAAGTATCTACTCCATTTGCGGCATAAAGGTCGCTTTTCTTTGATTCCTGATCTCCGATACTTTCGATAAGCGAACCAATATCCGAGGCACCATTCTTCTTATCTTCTTGGAGACGAGCAATCTCGGCATCCCTTTGGGTAGTATATGTATCCTTAACTGCCGTAGCCGCCGTGGCTAGACCTGCAGAAGACGTATCAAGAGTTGCTGGAGCAAGTTTCAAAGACTGAACTGGTTGTAGCGAGGTCGCGGTGATAGGATCAGTACCGTTTTGGGAAATGACACCCGCACTGGTGAGTGCTCCACCTATTCCTGGTGTTGTAGGTGTATTTGATGGCGCTTTATAGCCAGCGTTATTCAAATTCTCCAGTACTTTATCTTTTGTTAAGTTCTGCTCCATATTTTTTAATTTATAAACGTCTTAAATGGCTTGTTATTCACCAAAATCTCTTCAATCGACACGTCTTCACCACGAAGTTCTGCCTTTACTTCCAACCACTTCGATTTGTTACCTGTGAGAATACTGAAAGTCTTTTGGCCCGAACCGGATGCATACCTATCTTCATTGCCATTAGTAAAGTAGTCGACGTCGTCGGTCGAAATCGTTCCAAATTTGTTCCAGTTCTCAATGATAAATCCAACGGTATCATCGCCGGTAACATTCTGTATCACTTCGTCAAGGTCTACTGTGTAAGTCCCGTCCGAAACAGAAATATTCGCAATATGCGCCATGTACCCGGAACCAGAACCGGAATGGAAAGAAACCTCATCGCCTATCTTCGCAGCGGAAATGTCTGCGGTTGTTGTAAATTTTGACGTGTTAACCCAGGTGGCAGTCTGTGAGTGGGCCTGATCAATTCCAGTTAAGGTATCCGTACGCTCTATAAAGCGGTATTTAACAACGATCTTATCTTCTATAGTATCAACATCGCGGAATTTAACTGTTATGTTTTGCCAGGAATCAACAATATTTCCCGAAAGAAGTTTCGGAGTCTGTATATAGCCCCTGTTTTCCTGTCCGAAGGTGGCGACACAAAGGCTATATGCACCGCTGATAGAGGTTTTGCCTAACCTAGCACCGAATATGACCTCTGCTGCATCTGTTCTATATGCATTTTCTCTATTAGACACTAATGTAATTGCCGAACCGGCATCCACCAAGATGCCACTTCCGCCTAGGGTACTTCCGCCAAAATCACGATTAGGTGCATATATAAGAACCTGTGCATCATTGCCGGTGCCTGTAAGATTTATCGCAATGCCATCCAGGGCATTCTGGTAGCTAGTTGCCAACTTAATGGTGGTCGCTGTTACGTAGATGATGTAGTACTTGGTCCTATTTGTAAGACCACCGACTGCTGTACCTATTGAAGAACCGTAGCTACTATCAGAACAATATATGACTGGAGTGCCAGTAACAGGTGCTGTTGCAGATACGGTGATGGTATCTGTGGAGATATCCACTGCAGATGTAGCTATAGTGTTTGATACGCGAAGGGATGAAGAATGGCTGTACCTATGATACAAACCTACGGAAGGGTCGTAGCACCAAACACCGCCTTCGAACCAATTCTCGAAGATATGTCCCGCAGTATCTGCGCTTGGAAGAAGAATGCGTGGGCTGACATTTATATAAATTTGATCTCCATTCACTTTGACCCCACGATTAATGATCCTTCCGAGATATGATGAACCGTCGTAGTCCCAGTCTACTTCCCTAAAGAAGATCGGGAACGTTCCAAGCGGTTGGCCAAAACCACCCCCGTTGAAAGGAAGAATCTGTCCGAGACCGTTTATAGCAATAAAGGTGTTTGCATATTTTCTTACAACACATCGAACAGATCCAACACCATAGTCGTATTCTGCGATAGAGGTATTACCGCTCCATCTAAATACCTTAGCCTCACCGTTGTTCACATTTCTAGTTCCAAGTATCAAATAGCCGTCGCTGTAATCGAGAGACGTAGCCTGGAATTCAGCAGGCACCGTAAGAGTGGCGAGCAGGTTGTGTGAAGTATCTATGAGCAATACCTGATTTCCTTGTGTGATACCTAATGCATTTTTTCGCTGATGGACCGCAAGATAGCCTGCACCAGATATACCTGAGAAACTAGTACCTGTAAGAGAAAGGCTCCATGCCCCACTTGAATCCATGCGCCTAAGCGTTGTCGTCGAAGTCGCATAAAGATATCCTTGCCATTGCGTTGCGTCATTCCGGCCTCCGGTAGTATCGACAGCAGGGACGTTAGATGTTCCCGATTCGTCAGTTGTAGCAAAAGTCGTGGCATTCACGCTGTATATGCCTCCCGAGGCAAGTGTCATGAACCAGTACTTGTTTGTTTGTTGATAGTATTCGATCCACAGAACCCTTCCGCCGTTTGTTATGTCGTAAATCGACCTGGACCTTTTTGCGAGTTTCGCATAACCCTCTAGGTCAAAGTCCATATTGCGCGTACGCTGAAGGGTGCCTGAACTATCAGAGCTATTTGTCTGAGACCATTTCCTGCCGTCTCTATTAGGAATTATGAAGTTCATGACGTATATGCACCTAGATAGTAAGTAGTTCCGTTTATCGTTACTTCAAGCATTGCGTCATAAACCTTGGCTACGTTATATGAGCTAGAACCGCTTTCATGTACAGTTTTGGAGGCGACATCATGGGATGAAGTTGTACCCGAAACAGGGTTTATTCTTTCTCGAATCGCGCTTTCTAATGCAAGTGGTAGTGTTCCTGATGAAGCCAAAAGGTTTATAAAGCCAGTGAGCTGCTCAACCGTATTTTCCAGTTGTCTAACGCGCTCTTCCATTAGCTTTTAGGTTCATTAGTCCACGTTGCCGGTGTGCTTTTCGCAGTGGTCTGCCACTTTGCGAAGCCAGCTGTATCGGTCGAAGCGCTCGTATCAGACTGTGAAAAAGACATATCGTAATTCAAGCTGTCGGTAGACACATTGGTATCCGACTGCGTGAGTGAGTTCGTCTGCGGAACAGTAAAGATAATCGCCCTAAGCGTCGTAGTAGTAGCATCCGAGGAATTCGCCGTCATCGAGTACGAGCCTGCCGTAGTCGCATTGGAATCAAATATGGCTGCAGGCGTAGTACTTCCATTGTTCACAGCAGACCTTAATGTAGATCCAGTTCCTGCGGTGAGGGTAAGTGATGTTGCTCCCTTGTCAGCAAACATAAACAGTACCGAGTATCCGGTAATCGAGGTGTAAGAGGCTGTAACACTTCCAGCACTTGACGCGCTCGCTGAATCAAATCTTGCTATAGCAAGAGCTGTATCGCTCCCTGTGTATGTAGCCCAAATAATTCTAGGATTGTCCGAACCTGTCCAGTTGAAAGCTATGTTGGCGGTTCCTACGGTCGGGTTAACAATCTCAAATGCATACAGATTGGTGTTAAGAGTAAATCTCGTCATTGCCACACTGTTATATGTGGCACTCGGATTAGTTCCGTTATTCTGATTCAGGTACAAAAGAGCTACGAGCCTCGTTTCTCCTGAAGCCACGGTGACCGAGGTATTACGGCTCGTTACGCCGTTCGTCAAATCTGTTCCCGAGTTTGAATAAGCTACCGCCATTTATATTTAAGTGTGGATTACCGAGTACGTTGCGGTGATGGTATCCCCGCTCACAACAGATCTAGTGCCAGTAAGAGCGCGACCACCCATGACACCGCTAGAAGATGCGTTGAAATAGCCAATCTCTTCGATTGACTTAGAACCAGATGCTGTCCAGGTCTTAGTGAATACTGTCGTATCGTTCGTCTGATTGGTCGTTGTACGGGACATGGTGGCAGATGCTCTGCCGAGACCAGAATCAGTGATCTCCGCCCCGAGCGTCGTCTGGGATGCGGCTACTGCGGTACTAGATGTCCCAACTGCCAGATACGAGAAAGCAGTCTGAGCTCCCGTGCCTCCGTAAAGGCCTGCGATGACTGCTAGCCTAGCATTCATACCGAGGTTATCTTTCATAACCTCCCACTTAATATTTCCGTCCTTGCCCTTGCAGACGAGGTGGAACTTTCCTATCGATTTGTTTCCGTCTTTGATCTTCATAATGATTTGTTAATTACCTTGTACTATCCACTGAGGGGGTCATACGTTTACGATTTCCCCTATCTCTATCCGCGTAATATTCCTGCATCTTCTTCTCCATCTTCGTCTTTCTGTCGAGAAGGTCTGTCTTGCATGGTAGCTGGCGAGGACCGGCTGCATATCTATAGCAAGCGCTAAGGACCGGGTACTCATGAAACTGGCCCGCAAAACCAGGCTTCTTCGTAGTGTCAGTGGTTACGAATTCAGTTGCTTCTCGGTCAATAAGCATCATGATGCCCTTCGTGGAGCTGTAATCCGGAACGTAGTCAAAGCTGATGCCGTTTGCAATAAGGTCATATTTAGTTGGCATACCGGACTGATTCCTACCATCTGTGAGAGCCGTTACAGTCTCAGTATTCTGATCGACAGCATCAATCTCATGGAAAACACCGCTCGTGTCTTTAACAAACACCTTAAAGATTTCGAGAATCGCGTTACCGGAGCTATCGTCCGTGAAGGTGTAATTTCTCTGACCAGATATCAGGTCAGTTTTGACGATCGGATTATCAGTCTGATTAATATCATCAAGCGTCCATTTGCCTGATGCTGGAAGGATGACTGACCAAGCCTCGGATACACCGAGATTTAAATAAAATGTGAACTGCTTAAGAAGGCTCACATTTCCACTGATGTCGCCGAGATTAAATCCGAGCTCGCTTTCGCAGAGCTGAATCATTCCCTTATAAGTGCTGGTGTCCGAAAATTGGATTGACATTATTGTTTGTCTAATCCAACCCCCCTCGCAGAGAGGAGCTGGTTAGAGAAGCAACTAGATCTCCTCGAAGACTGCGTGGCAGGCACCCGTTGGGACGTTGCCCGTAGATCCACCCATCTTCACGACAAAGTAGGTGTTAGGAGAGAAGAGAAGAGCGTCTCCTGCTGCTGGAGAGGTCGATGCGATGATCGAAGCTTGAGCTCCTGCGTCGATGCGATATGCCGACCCAATGAGGGTTGATGTAGCGTATCCACCCGTAGAGCGTCCTATTTCGACGATTTCCGCTGAGGTCGACGCCAGGGAGAACCTGACTGCTGCAGCGACGAGAGTGCTCGTGGCAGCAGGGCTCTGGATGTTACAGGTCGTCGATGCGTTCTGCGTGAGCGGCACGTTTGCTGCCCAACGCCTGACGCCACCGAACGAGAAGTAGGGCGAGGAAAGGTCTGGATTCGTTACCGAACCGACGACAGTTTCCTTGACCACCTTCGCTTCCTGCCTACCAACGACGAATGCGCCGAGGCTCAGGATTCCGACCGCTGCAACTGCAGCAACCGTTTTTATGATGTTCATTCTTTAACTGACTATCTACTAATGAGCAATAGTTCCTTCCGGGGGATTTCCGGAACGGGTGAATCGGTGGGAAAGCACCTGTTCTGGAAGCCCCCAAGAAGGGGGTTACTGCTAGGCGAGGGTTATGTCGACGACCAAGTCCGTCTTCTGTGCCCAGAGCTTGAAACCGATCAAGCCGTAAGCGACGATTTCCTTGCCTGTCTTTCCAGAAACTTCCTTTTCGGAATACTGGATGCCGCGAGGTGATGCGTAGGTCGAAACACCCTTAACACCGAAGACGCGGTGACCAGAGTTGGTGTAGGTCTTCGTACCGAGGGTTTCATCAGCGAACGTACCCGTGCGGACAACGTAGATTTCAACGCCGCCGTAGGTCGTCATGAGACCGTTGCGGAGAGCTGCGTCAGCGTACGAGAAACCGTTGGTCATTTGAGCCTGAACGAAGCCAGGGACCTCAGTGTTTTCAATGACTAAGAACAGGCCCTTGTATGCGTCCTGGAAGCCCATGACCTTCGAACATAGGTTCGAAATGATCGTGTTGATATTAGGTGCCGTGAAGCCACCGACCGGAGTCGTGTATGCGCCGGTACCATCTTCACAAAGGTTGTTGAGTACGAAGCGGTCAATGCGTTCTGCAACTGCGTAACCGATCTCGTTCATACGATTTGCCATCAAATCGTAGTTGTTCATGACCTGCTCGAAGTTGAAGATGTGTTCACCGTAGATAACCTCGTCAGTTACAACTAGCGAGTCGTCGGTGACAGTCCATGCGTTAATAGCGTAGGTACCCGAGGCTGCCTGTACGGTTGCCGTAGGCTGCGACGAATATGGATTGTGAATGTACTTCAGGTCAGAGTTATCTACCTGGCAGATCTTTTCTGCTACAAGTCCCTTCCTGAGAACCTGCTGGAGGTTCGAAGAGAAGTACTTAGCGCGCCAGCTGGTGCCGACAGTGCTAGTTCCAATAGTGTTCATTTAGTAATCGGATTAATGTATTTAATCCACCGATTACCTAGCCCACCCTAGGCCTTTTTTGAGTGCTTCGCTGCTACGAGACGTTCGATTTCATCTTCGGAGGTTGGGAGCTGTCCGCCCTGCGCCTTCCTGATTAAATCTTCGTCAGATACCTTTGAAGATGCTCTACGCGACGAACCAGTGCTGGTTGCCGATGCAGTAGCCCTCTGCTCTGCTCTCAATTTCAAAGTAGCTTTGACTGCGTCCATCTCCAGTGCTTTTGCAACTGGAACACCCTTAAAGCGTGCGTAGTCTGCTACTTCTTGGACATCTTCTGTTGGAACCTTCGCGTTTATGATCGCGATGGTGTCCATTGCGGAAAGATCTCCTTTTACTGCCTCGGGGATTTCTGTTTTGGCTCCCTTAGCCGCCTTTTCGGCCTTTTCAGCGCGGATTTTTTGATTGTTTCCATAATCTTCAGCCTTGATGCGAGCTTGTTTCTCTCTCTCGGCCTCTGCTTTCCAATCAATTTCCGTCTCTACCTCATTCGCGTCAGGTGCGACGACCTCTGCTTCGTTAGGTGAAGCGACCATTTCGTTTTCCATCAAATAGAATCCTTTTTAGGAGTGGATTCTGCTCCAAGTTAGTGATAAGTATACCATTTTTCCGACCGAAAAACAACTATTTCGAGCTGTCTTTCGAGAGACGTGTCTTAGTTTCCTCGACAGTCTCCTGTTTCATGCCTGCGAGCACCTTCAGCTGGAAGAGCTGCTGCTCGACGTGAGTAATGATGGTGTTTCTTGCGATAAGGTCGACCATCGTTGCCTCTGGGAGGCTCGGTAAGAGATTCGGTGTGAACGTCCTGATGCCTTCCCTGCCCTCTTTGTAGGGAATTTTGACCCTTGCAAGGCCCGCTTCTACCGCGTCTATGACTTTTGCCCTGCCCTGAAGCTCCCAAAGTACTTTGTATGGCTCCTTTTCCTTCACGTCGATAGTCATCCACAGGTCGATGTTCTGGCCGATCGGCATGTAAGCGTCGATTTCTGGGAGAAATATCTTGCGCAAGAGGGACAGCATCGCATCATTACCGAGCACCGAAAGATTTTTGATGTCTTCATCGGTCAATTCCATCTGAAAGAATGCCTTACGGACCACCTTCAAAAGCTCATCATTATCTGCGAACGCATTCTTAATGAGCGTAAGCTCTGTATCCGTTATCCTCATCTGTTGCCCACCGTTTTTATTCATGTATCTTTGCTTTTATCTAATAACCCACCGCTCGACCGTCATGCTTTGCCGGTAGTGACTGGCATTGCTGGGGCCGCGGCCATTGTGGAGAGCTCCACTGGTGAGATGTCACCCACTTCAGACATGATCCTGTTGAAGATAAATTTTCCCTGTGGAGTTTGGAGAACTGCTGCGGTAGCTGGGTTAGCAATGGTCTGGAGTACACTGTTGAGTGTCGTAAGAATTGCATCGCTGTCGCGATTTTCGTGAGTAACATCTACATCGACATCCCATACGAGACCTTTAAACAACTCTCTCCAGGTTTTAGAAGATACTTCGTCTGGTTTGAAGAATCGCTGATTACCAGAAGAAGCAAGGCTTTGCTTGATACCCTGCATTTGATTCTGTATTTCCTGAGCCTGGGCTTCTGCAGTCATCGGATCGCCGTTTATAGCCCTATCTATAGCCATTTTGTTGACGGTCCTTATCGCCTTGTTTGGAATGTAAATCGAGTCAATCTGGGTTATGTCAGCGTCGGAAAGAGTCGCAGAGATTTCCTCTGCAGTATCCATCTGCTTTGCGATGTATTGAATGACGTGGCGTCGCATCATGTCTTCAATGGCAAGACCCTTGTTTTCAGTCATAACTTCAAAGAGCGAATGAGCTTCCTGTTGGAGAGCTTCAACCTGCCTCCATGCGGTACCGGGAGGAGCCGTATTTCCCATCAACGAATCAGGCGTAGAGGTGATTTCCTGTGACAAAGCCTTCCACTGGTTAGACCAGTTCATGAGAGAGCTGATGTCGTGAGACTGGTTGTTTACAGGTGCAAGTGCACTGCCTCCGTTAGCAAGGTTATAAGTGAGAATATCGCCCGTTTCCAAGTCAGTAAGAACGTTCTTTCCGACGTAACTACTATCTGCAGTTTGGAATATTAGCTTTGACGCCAGATCGAGCTGATCTTTGATGGCCTTAGCGCTGTAATTGACCATCCACTGTGCTTCAAACAGATGCTCGATGGCACCGATACCAATTGCACGGCCATCCTCTTTGATAAGGTGGGTGATCATGTAAGGGTCTTTTTCTTCTCTTCCCTTATAGAGCGTATAGTCGTCGTATTCGTCGTTTTTGCCTTCCTTAGCTACAAAGGAAACCACGTGCATCTGCTGCACATAAGTCTCAGAGTCGTTTTCGTCATCGGTAATAAGCGAAAGTGGGAGCTCACCATGAACCTCGTATACCCTTATAAAATTGTTTTTGGTGTCCTTCTTTGTTTTATCCAAATTCTCACGAGCTGAAACACTTGAAAGCAAGTCTTTTACAACCTTCTGGTCATAGGACTTATTCTTGCGGAGCTGCGCTGGCGTATATTCGAGAATCTCTATCTTTACATCATTATTTACATCAACAGAATCAACAATGAGACGGTTCCACGGAATTACGGAACAGAATAATGTTCCGTCTTTTTCCACGAATTTAATCATTGAAGAACCATAGGTAGCGAGAGATCGGCCCCAATCATTAAGGAAAGTTCCAAAGTTAATCTTCCTCATCCAGTACTGCAAGTGGACATTTGCAAGCAGAGTTTCAATGACCTTTTTAGATTGGGAGGTCTTGAGCTTGATATTCTTACGGTCTATATCAGTGGCCCTATACCAAATGTTGCGAGCAGCAATGCCAATGTTAAAGAATGGCTTTTCTCGATTAAGACTATCGGTCTTACCAGAGGTATGCTGACTGTAGAGGTAGGCGTCGGTTTTCTCGACGGTCTCATAGAGAGAAAATTCAACATACCTGCCAAGCTTGGTAGTAGTGCTTACGTATTCACTCTCGTTTTTTCTAACTATGGAGCAGATGTTGGTTTCTTCCATTGAATCGTCCCACCGATTCTTTTTTTATTATTTGGAGTTAGTAGCAGGAAAGCAGAACCTGAGCGGTACCGCCTGTAGCAATGCCACGGATTGCACCAGCGTAGAGGTTGTTCTTTTCCTGGCTGATCTCAAAGGTAGTCGAAGCACTGAGCAAGATACCGCTGTTTGCAGTAGCAGCTGCATCACCAGTGAGAGCAAGGTAAACCGAGAAAGCGCTATTATTAGAAATAATGCAGTACTGACGGGAAGTCGTAGCCTGGATAAGCGAGTTGGACGTCGTGACGTTTACAGCTGTAGACGTATTGAAGGATGAAATGGCTGCATAATCAGTTGCGCCGCCAAACTTGTCAGCTTTCTTCAGATTAAGGAACGTTACCAAAGCGATAGCGAGCAAACCAGCAATGATGACACCGACAATAATCTTTCCTCTTGTATTCATTTTGTAAAAAAATAAAAAGGCGCCAAAGCTGGCGCCCCTTTTTTATTCGATTGATAATCTATTATAGCATATTTCCGGAGTAAATACTATCGGGAGCTATTTAATTGCTGTCTTTCCCTATTTCTTATAAATACTTCTGCCTGTTTCTGTACCATTGCGGGATTCTGTGACTCCGGTATTGCCTCTTTTCTAAGTTCAAACCACATACGCATGATAAGTGTATCCCCAACGTCAGGTGATCTGCCAATTTCCTGCTTAACTTTATCCTTGGGCCGTAATTGCATCTTACCGTCGCTATCAGGGTCTTTATTCCTTAATAAGGCCGTGAGTTCCTCTATGACTGTATCCCTCATATCCGGAACCTTGAAGGCGATCCTGCGCTCGTTTATAAGCTCCGCGAGCTTCCAGCCGCATTGGGATTTAAGATTTTTAAAGTTCGCCTTGGGTACAAAGGAGTGCTGAACCTTTGAAACCTTCTCTCTGATCTCTGAAGCAGTAGGGATAGGACTAGAATTAGCCACAAAGCCTCTTACACCAAATAGATGGTCTACCACACCACCGCCTATACCGTCCTCGTCTATCATGATATTGGAGAAGGGTATGCGCTCTGCGGCCGCCTTGTCTTTGATAGTCTGCTCGGTCACATCGGTAGATTGCCTTTGGAATTGCTCAACATTATACAATTCCAGGCCATCAAAGTAGGATAGAACTGTTGTATCTTTTCCATGTCGAGCTACGTCTGCAATAAGATATTTCTGCCCGTCCTTTACGATGGTGTTTGAAAATGTGTCGGTCAGAGCATCGTAAGAAATAAGAGCATCTGCATTTTCTTCGTAGTCCCAATTACCTTCCCACAAACGCTGGCGGCGTACTGCATCCTTTTCACTACGTAAGGACTCTATGTAGTCCTGTGTTAGATATGAGTTATCCGTAGCAAAGGCCTGAATGTATTTACGGCTCCCAGGCAGTAAGCCTTGTTTAGCCATATCTACGAAGTCTCGCTTCATCCAACCCTTCTTAGGGTTTGCTGTGATCAAAAGTTTCTTCTTGAGGCCATATTCCTTGTTTTTCCAGCGACCTATAGAAAGCCACAGGTTAGCTTTTGCGCTTTCAGGCACCTCACCACCTTCTTCGATCCACCCCCTCGTCATCGGCATGGAGCCAAAACGTTCAAACATAGGGTCTGATGGCTCCTCCTTACATGCTATGAGAAATACCTTCGAGCCGTTGTATAGGTTAAAACAGTTGTCCTGGCCGTTAAATGAGCAGTATTCGTCGAACTTCAATCCCCAATTCTTAAATACTTCATGGACTATAGGAATGGTGAATTTACGTAGATCGTTAAGTTCTTTACGAGCAATGAAATATTGGGTTTCAGGGTAGATTAAGGCATCGCCGAATAACAAAGACGCACCTAGGAATGATTTACCTCCGCCTTTTGCACCACCATACAGGATTTCTTCTGTTTCTTGGTCGATCCAATAACCCGCTGCCTGGAGCTGTTTAGGGTTTTTTGTCTTAAATCTGATTTCCACGTAGTCGTTTGATCCTATCCATCGCGGTCTCTGCTGGTACTATTACCGGCTTTTTCTTATTGACAGATTTCTTCACTACCGATATAGAGCTACGCACCTTTCCAATCATCTTTTTTATCATTGTGTTTTTTGTTTAAAATAATCTTCAATCATTCGTTCGTCTACTGGTAAAACTCTCAAATGACCGCACCGCACATTAGATTCCAACATGATCTTGTGTCCCCTTCTCTGGGCTTGCTTACAGAAGTCATAGTCTTCACCGATACCAGGTGCGAAGACGAATTCTAGATCGAACAAGTCCTTTGTAATGAGGGTAAAACCCATGCCACAGCCATCAATCTGTCGTGGCTTTGAATAATCTGTAATGAACCTGTAAATTAGCTCACTACGTCTTGCCATACCATGCTCTGTGTAATCAAATCGAGGGTCATCTGTCAGTCCGTGCTCGGGATACACCAGTTCTGATGCCATTGGTGCATAGGGTGGAAATGTGCCGAAGTAGAGCCCCGCGACGATAGATGCATCATTAGCCTCTGCCGTTTCAATGAGCTGTAGAATAGCCGTACTTTGAAAGGTCATGTCTGAATCCAACATTACGACCCAATCAAGATTTGATTGCTTGGCGATCTTTAAAACACTATTGCGAGCCTCTGCGATGTTTCCTACCTGACAATGAATAATCATCAGTCCAGGCATTTTCTCTTTGATATTCAAAAGAGACTGGATGAAGTGCCAAGAAAAGTTGTTACGTTCACTCGATACGATTCCGACGCCACCTTTAGTTCCCAGTTTCATTTTGCTTTCGCGCGAATTAGTTTGTCGACTTCATAACAGTAGTTACAAAGATTAAATAATACTTTTTTACTGCCACTGATCGTATCGTTTACTTCGACGGCTCCGTGGTATGTCGAGTTACTCTTTCTCAGTAGTCCATGGCAATGGTCGCATTTCTCAGATACAAACCATTTATATGCAGCGGTGATGTTATTTATTAGCTTCATCGTCTTTTGCTATAACCATTCCTGTAATAGCTACGGCTACAGGCTTTCCGTTCTCACCAGTTACTTCAGAACGTGTGGAATATTTTTTCTTTCCAATTCGTTCAGCAATGAACATATCAACCTTAGATCGCTTTTCTATCAAAGCTACATCAACCTTTCCTTCCTGATTAATAACAGGTAAATTCTGTACTTCTTCAAGGTTTTTCTCAGCTTTCCTGAGTCTCCGTATATCTCCTATATTCTCCGACAGCCAATCTGGCAGCAAAGCCATGATGTTTTCTGCGTATTCTTGGCTATATTTTGCCTTTAAAGCCGATTGCAGTGCGTTTCCAAAGGTATCTGACTTGGGATCAGTGTATGAAGCTAGAAATAGCTCTTGCTGGGGATTGAGGATTCTATCTGCCATGTCTATTTCTTGTTTAAAGCGAGCCAGAGGGAGGCCACTGCTTCTTCGGGTGTTGAACCGCAACAAAAGGTGCCTTTGTCCTTTTCTGCATAAATACCGGCACGCCAGTCATTCGAGTGCTGCTCAATGGAAAGTCTCAGGGTGAACATTTTACAAGCCTCTATAAGCTCTGAGAGGGTGGGATATGTGACGTCGTAAGGCGGTTTAGCAGGATAACCTCTAACCATGGGACTTACTATTACACTCCCTGTTTGAGGAAATCCCGCCTCTTTAAGCTTCTTTGCAGTATCGTAGTTCATGGCAATAGTGTCTTAGCGTGATTTCGTATCTTACTCTCGGCTTGAGCGTGGGATATAAGGTTCCCGTAGATACTAGATGAAAGGTTTATGGCTATTCCAAATAGGTATCTATACAGCAGGTTTTTGTCTTTTATCCTTGCCCTTACATAGGCAAATTGAACACCAAAGGCTTCTATTTCTTGGTCTAATCTAAATTGTGGATCTGTAAGGTACCTTAACCACCATCCCTGCGGGTCTATTCCTTGCTGTTTTTGATGCACTTCTTCGTGCGCTTCTATGTCAGGTAGTATTTCCAGGTCGTGCGGGTTGTAGATTGTGTCACCGTAGGCAAAGACAACCGTTTCATTGATAGGGAGAGCTTGCTTTATGTATTCTATGTTCGGCGGGTAGCCGACTTCGATCTTCATGCAAAAGGGGCGCAAAGCTGGCGCCCCTTTTGTTTATAATGCACCTATTTTACCGCTTTACTGACGCAATGCTATATTGCGGAATTTCAATAATTGTGCTATACTAGTTATATAGGCCCGAAGTACACGGCCTATCAATCTCGCAAGATCAGACAAAGGCGCCCGCTATAGAGCAAGGGCGCTTTTGTTATTTTATTTTCTGCTCGATTTTTTGCAACGTAACGTAAATATCGTTTAGGAACTGAGCTAATACGACAAATTGTTGATGTGTCATTTGATTAATACTTATTTACTAATGCCAGAACATTACACTTTGCTCTGGTCGGATTAATCTTATTGACCCCACCATTTGAAGTTAAATGCTAAACTATCCTGCCGGTACTTCCCAGCATGATAGAACCGCCACGTTGCAGGCGGTTTTATTGTGGGCTTATAGTGGAGTCCAATTCTTTCTCCGCAGCTTTCCTAAGATCATCAGAGAGAGTATTGCGGGCCGCTGAATGAACATACTCTCCATTGTATCCCTCACCTGAGTGCTCAAAGCCTGCAATAAACCCCTTTACGAAAGCATCCCTCTTCCCGCAGGAGTGGGCATCGTCTACGAGCTTATCAATGAAACCACGGCAAAAATCTTTAATTTGCGCAGGCGGTACGGTCGCCATATAGACAATAAGGTTCTCGGTCGCCTTGTCTTTAATCTGCTCCAACGTAGGGTGTGACATGTTATTCAACTCATTGTGATCGGGGCAGTAGTCAGGCGCGTCATCTGGTGATATACGGGACTGACAATCGTTTTTCTTGCATTTCTTCATGCTATTTTGCTTTAAAGTATTCAACATTCAATAAAACTGCTTCCTTGTTCCAAATATGGCTCTCAAAACCTTGGCCCCAAGAAGAACATAACGATCCGCTTCTTTTTACCTCAGTCTTGGACATGCCGCATCTATCGCATATCGTATTGGACTTGAACTCTACTTCTTTCATCTCTCGTTCTTTCTAAGGTGATAAGGTTACTTGATAATCCCAATGATTGAATCGATAACGCCCTCTTCCCAGTTCAAGCTGTCTACAACATCATTAAGTTCGCTATTCTTCTTTAGAATTGCCCTCAACTTGCCGTGATTTTCCTTAATCTTCATCAAAAGTTCGATTGCGATATTGCCCCTTCCTCCCTGTGCTTTTATTGGTTCCATACTATTTCTTAATTATTTCATCCCAGTAAGCCTGCATGTCGCCCGAGGTCATGAGGAGGTCGAAGAAGCTTAGAGCGTTGTAATGCCATCGCGGTTCTCTAGCCCAATTTGGCCGCGCCTCGTCATAGATATCTTCATGCAAGAATCCTATTTTTCCTTGAATCGAATCCCGTCGATATAATATAGGGTGTTCTTCCCACCCCTTTGCCTTCCCGAGCGCCTGCCAGAAGAGAAGGTCACAGACAATTCTTTCATGCGCCTCGTTTATCGGATGCCTTTCGCTATATTCCTGAGCCTCACCTTCGAGGTCTGTAATCATCCATCCACCTTCGATCGCCAACTCAATTATTTCCTTTGGGATTGTCATAGCTATTGATTGTTTGATTCGATAAGGGAGGCGACTTCGTAGCCTCTTCTAATGTCTTCGGCGTGGATGGTGTATAGCCAGGCATATCTGCTGCAAAGGCTATAGCACACGAGCTTTCCAAATAATTTGCCGCCTTTTTTCTCTCCTCACCTGCTATCGCCTTCCTTAGTTCGGCTTCTTGGGTGGCAAGAATATTACGGACAATATTCTTTACAGCCTCAACACGTGGACATTCACCATCGTCATAGACTCCACAATTACAGATATGATGTCCCATATCTTCAATTTCTTCTTCCCACTCTCCTGTGGTGGAAGGGGCTTCAATAACTTCTTCCTTACATTTTCCACATATACAGGTTGCTACTATTTTTTCTTTCTTCATATCTATGACACGTTATACCTTGCGTAAATATCTATATAAGGACAGTAGTGAGGGGTGTAGTGGAGTAGTTGGGTTATGAGGTGGGGCATAATTAAGCGATTATTCTCACTATGTAAATGCCAGGCTCTGATCTCACGTTTACAAAATAACCAGCCTGGCAGAATGCCATAACTATGTTCTGAACATTTTGATATTGAGAAAATCTAAATTCATATTCATTATCAAAATAGTATTGTTTTCTTTCAGGTCTGTTATTGATCTGATTTTTGTTTCCTTTCTTCATGCTATTCCATTGAGGCTAGTAATTCCTGCAAATTTTCAAGGTGCCCGACATAAAACTGTAGGTCTGTCTTTACATCCTTTACTGAGTCCCGCACCATCTCCTGCTTCCATCCCACGCCACGTTTTCCGATAATGATGTCTGCAACGTCTAGGCTTCCCATAACCGAGTTTCCAAATCTATTGTGAATCTTTGTGTGGCAGCTATGACAGAGCGCAACCAGGTTTCTGAAGTCGTATCGAAGGTATGAGCTGCGGGATTTTTCGATCCAGTGATGGGCTACTTCCGTGTCATGACCGCAGGCTTCACACCTAGGCCTCATTTTCTTGATAATCGGGGTGAGCAGCGCATCGCACTTATTGCGAAGGGTTGCTGTAGACTTCTTCGACTTCCTTTTAAGTGCTGTTTTACGCATCTATTTTTCATCTGAAAAACTGGTAAAAAATATGAGAACGCCCCACCACGGAGAAAACGTGCACATCAACCACCCGACAAATCCAAGCCAAATTGCGACTAAAAGTACTGATCTCATTAAGGCAGTACACTCTTAAAACTCTGATAATAGACCTGGAAAGATAATGCCCTTTTAACCACCTCTGTAAGCTTCAATTTGGCACCTTCCTGGCGTTTTATAGGCGTTGCGTAGGTATTCAAGCCTTCCTGAAGTAACCTTTTTCGACGTTCCTGGACCACCAGACTAGCGAATATCTTTTGGGCCTTTCGATACCTTTCGGTACTCTGATCCTCTGTGTTGAGGATGTTTTGTAAGTGGAGCATGGCTAGGATGACTTAATCTTCTTTGACAGCTTATTGAGCAACTGTGTCACTTCCTTCTTACTAAGATTTAAGGACCAACATTCCCAGGTGCGTTCAGATTCGTTCCTTACGACATATCGAGCGTCCCCCGGCTGATCATCTACGAACTCTTGTTTTTTAGTTACAATTATCATTATTTTTCTTTGTTAACCCTTTTAATAGCCCTTCTAAGTAACTCCGGCGTCATAAACATCACTTCGTAAGTGAACTGGGCGTATACCTCGTCAAAGTCTTCGACATAACCTTCATCCGAGTAAGCCTTGAATAGGTAGTTCCTGATCTTCTGTGAGTTCCTGCGCGGGTCTTTTAGTTTCAAGGATTCACCTGTGGGAGTAAGGACGTCGACTTTGATCGGCTTGAAAGTGTAGACCTTATTCCACGTACCGTCGCCGTTATCATGTACAGCCGAAGAAGTTATGGAACCTTCGCAAGCAACGTGGTAGTTATGTCCTTCTTCAATTTCCTTTGGAAGCTCTGCCTTACCCAGCATCCGCAATATGTAGCTGTTTATTTTCATTTCTTTTTGGTAAGAACCGATGGTCTTGGTCGAAAGATCATGCTACTTCCCTTTCTCATGAATGCCCTGTAGAAGTCTTTCGAGGCAAGGCACCGTCTGAATAACTGTTCAAGTTCTACCGTCTTCAGTCCTTTCAATCTGTTTCGGACAGTTTCGATTTTTATGGGATTGCCAGTGTCTCTGATTGCCTGATAAAAATATTGTTCTGCGGTAATCTTCATCGTGTTTTCTTTATCAATGACCATAGTTTGATCTTCTGCCACTTACCACCGTCGTTATCGTCCACCATTTGAGCTTCCTCTAAGATTGATTTCAGTAATCTTGTCCCTTGATCTCCCCCTGGAATGTGGAAGGTCTTTCTCTGCATTGCGATGAAGGGTACTTCTGCCAGGTCTGCCATGTCTTGAATAATGAGAGCGCGTTCAGAGGTAGGAAGTTTTTTCTTTGGTGGAGCTACCGATACCTGCATGATTTCTTGTAGTCCTTTCATAAGTTTTTAATAAGATCACTAAGTTCTCGCGTTTCCTGCTCTTCTTGAATGAAGTTGTAGGTATCTTCTTTGCTTTCTCGCTTCACCCCGTGCCGTCTGTGATATTCCTCATGGCATCCCCAACAGAGCACTACCAGGTCTTCATCCAATTCCCCACCCAACCTTTCGTAAGAGAGATGGTGCAAACCGATGTTTCGAGTTCCTTTGCACACAACGCATTTCCTTCCGAATTTCTGAAAGTACATGATCCTTCTGACCTTCCATCTCTTAGACTTCATGTATTCCGCATATTTCAGCCCCTCTACCTTTTTTCCAAGCTCAATGTGGAACTTTCCACGTTTATGCTTCTTTTTGACCTTCTTGGGCTGGTTTTGGGCCTTACCGTCGATCCTCATAAGAAGCTCTCGATTTTTCCTTTTCCATCCCGTGGGATTTTCCTGAAGGGAAGCGTGAGATTTCGTCTCAATTTTTCCAACGAGCGCTCCGCTTTGGAAAATGTTGAATTTTGATAATTTGCCCATGATATTTTTCTTATCTTCAGACGCATTTCATACACCCCCCCCTCCCCCCGTGATCTCCACAGGTTCGCTTCCTTCTCTCCTCCTCCCCCGCATCGTTATCCTCTCCCTGTCAGAATGGTCTTTCCCTTTCGGGTCTGAATATCTCTGACTGATATGCATAGGTCTTAAAAATCGAGCAAACTCGCTATTTTAAGAAAGATGCGTACGGAGTTATCGATCGGAAGTTCACAATCTCGGAACACTTGTTTTTACTTCCCTGTTCCAGTGCTGTGACTGCACTCCTTCGGGAAACTTTCGTATTGTGAAAGACGAATAGATTTGCACACCACGACCGAATTAAATCTATGTGTCCTTCAATTCTCACCAAGATCAATTGGTGCTCCTTTCGGAGTGGCTGACCACGATATTTCATGGGCAATCACCCCGTAAGGTGGTGGAGTACTGTTGCTTCAGGTGTCCCTTCAGTTTTTGCTCCACGTATTAGGCGCGTACTGCTTTCAGTGATGACTGGCTTGCGGCCAGACTTAACCCCCGTTCTTCTGTGCCCATCGACACTCGGGGAAACTGATTACCATAGCGCCCGTATTCTCTTTTGAATTTTCAACTTTCTGGCTTCTTCAGGGCTACGTTGTCTCAAGAACCAGGGGGTCATTAAGGTATCGAAATCTTTCCAAGAAGTTTTCTTGGTTTTTAACCTTCTATAGTCAGACCTGTTTTTTCTATTCCATTTCGACATACCTTCCGCTCTAAGCGGGTGGAAATCATGGGACTCGAACCCATATAAGCGATTGAGCCTGACAAGTGAGGACCACGTAATAAATCCTCCATCTATCTTTCGACAGAACACTCAATCTCTCGGCATTATTCCTTTTATGCCTAGATTTCCATATATCGGGCCACAAGCGCCCGAATTACTTACTTTTTAACGATCTTCAACAGTGCTGCTATCTTTTTCTCTGCCTCTTTCAGAGATTTCAGTGCTTCTTCTAGTCTTTTCTTTAGGTCGTTGTTCATGGGCATCTGACAGGCGGCCCAGGCTATCTTGCCTTGAGTACTCCCCTCGGCCGCCCCAGATACCCACGAAATATTATGTGCAGTTGGGGAAAGCAGATTTACCGTTAGCATCATTCTGTTTCGGCCCTTCGTGGTACGAATGTGCGTCGCCCACGCTCAGACACGGTACCTAGCGTTTCAGCCTCTGCCTGAGGTTTCGTTCCCCCATCAACACCCTATGGATTTTGCAAAGAGACTGAGAGGGAGTGGCTGATGATACTGAGGCGTACTTGTAAGCCCCAATACTCCAGTTTTCAAGTCTTCCACCTCCCCCTCTCAATCTCCTTGCTTTGAGAGAGGCGGGCGGCAGGCCTGGGTTAATCCTTTGGTGACCCACCTTCAGACCCAGACACTGCTGTCCACCTCCCTCTGATAAAGACCAGGGAGGGACGAACCGACTTCTCGATTTCCACAAGAACCATTTAACAGCCCAGTGAAGCTTCACCGTGTTTTCAGTAAGCCCAATCAGCTGTCCACCCGTTACGACGGATGGGTCAGTTGCTTACACTGCCGTCTGTGGCGATTCTTCCCCCTCCCTGATCTCTATCTGTTGTCGATGTACTTCCTTTGACTGTCAAAATTACGAGCCATAGCCGTAGCCGGAGCCGGAGCCGTAGCC
>JGI11643J12802_10014433_pt1 | contig 21795 bp, 19 predicted proteins | sample IowConreferecore_FD_12802 | JGI IMG/M metagenome (IMG submission 12802)
GAAGCCGCGCGCACGAAGTGCGCGCGGCTTATCGGCGTGAAAAACGAGGAAATCTATTTCACTTCCGGTGGTACCGAAGCAAACGGCACGATCATTCAAGGTGTTCTGCGCACCAAGCTCGAGAAGGGCGAGAAGAATGTTCATGTCGTGACAACGGCGATCGAGCATTCATCGGTATTGGAAGTGCTTAAACTCTTTGGTCAGCATGGAGTCACGGTAACGTATGTCGCGCCTGGTCCGGACGGCGTCGTTCGCGCTGATGATGTCTTGAAGGCGATAACACCCGCAACGGCGCTGGTCACGGTCATGCTTGCCAATAATGAGATCGGTACGGTCCAGCCGGTTTCAAAGATCGGCGCCGGCATCCGCAAACTGCGCGCCGAGAAATTCGGTAAAGGAGACCAGATGGGTGCATCGTTTCCGGTCTTTCATGTTGACGCATCGCAGGCGCCCTTGTGGCTTTCGTGCGAAATGGAAGGTTTGCGCGCCGACGCTCTGACGTTGGATGCACATAAGATGCAAGGGCCGAAGGGTGTTGGTGCGCTGATTGTCCGCAGACATGTTTCCTGGGAGCCGCTTATGATCGGTGGTGGCCAGGAGCGCGGCAAGCGCCCGACCACCGAGTCTGTCGAGCTTGCGACCGGTTTTGCTGAAGCGCTCTCGATTGCACAGGAAGGAAGACAGCCGCGCGCAAAGCGAGCGGCGTCGATCCGCGACTATTTCTTCGACCAAGTTTCAAAGCATCTGCCGCAGGCGATTGTAAACGGCTCTCTCGCGGAACGACTGCCCAATAATGTAAACATCTCGCTCCCAAATATTTCTGATCCGGAACTTGCTGTTCTTTTTTTGGATAAAGAAGGCATCGCTTGTTCGACTAAAAGTTCATGCTTGAAAGGGGAAGAGCAATCGTATGTTGTTACGGCATTAGGCGGCGAGCCGTGGCGTGCGAAAAACACCCTTCGATTTACGCTTGCGCCCGACGCGACCAAGCGCGATGCGGATTATATAGTTGGAACCCTCAAGAAGTTGAATGTGTGAACCAGAAGCTTTCTACAGCTAAAAAGATACTTATTATAGGCGATTCCGGTAGAGGAAAATCTACTTTTGCGCGCAGGCTTACGGAAAAAACAGGTTTACCACTTCATTCGACCGATGATTATTTTTGGAAAATTAAATTTACTGTGCCGAATGATAGGCAGGAAAGTATAGAAAAGATTGAAAGGGTGTATGAAAGTGATGCTTGGATCGTAGAAGGTAGTACAACTCATTTGATAAAGCCGGGACTTGAGAAATCAGACATTATTCTTAATTTAGTCTTTCGAAATATTTTCGAGCAGTGGTGGTCGCTTATCTGTCGGAATTGGAATCGAGACAATGAAAAATTGTTCAGTCATCTTATATATGTTGCTCGAAAAAGGTTCGGCATAGGCAATGATAAAGAAAAGAAAAAGAAAGAGCTTCTGAAGCAGTACGAACAGAAAATCATTACGATTGATTCTTACAAGAAGTTGGATCAATTTCTTGTTTAATTAAGTAATAAAAAGCCCGGCATGAATACCGGGCTGCATGTTAGAGCTTGCCTTTGAGGTATTTCTCCCAATAAGGCAACCATTCTTCTCTAAAAAGGCCGAGGTCGACCACGTCCCAGTATTTTCCTTCCTTGAACGTCTCAAGACGGCTTGTGCCCTCAATCTGATAGCCACAGTGCTTACTGTAAGCGAGACTGCGGGCATTAAATGCAATAACACGCGATTGGATCTTGCGTAGGTTGAGGGTGTTAAAACAGTAGTTCAGAAGTTGCATCTTGGCGTCGGTGCCGTAACCCTTGCCCCAATAGCGTTTGTCCCCAATAAATGCACCGGTTGTTGTGATTCGGTCTTTCCAGTCGATGTGATGGGTACCCATCACGCCGATAAGCGTACCGTCCAGGAGACAGACTCCCAGAGTGACCTCGTCTTTATTGTCTTTAAGCTTCATGAACCAATCCCTTTCTTTTTCCGCGCTCATGGGCAGGTATGTGACGAGATATCGGGTGACTTCTCGGTCGTTAATCCACTTGGTAAGAAGCGGCAGGTCTTCTTCTTCGAGAGGACGAAGGAGAGTCTTTTTGCCGCGGAGGAATACGACGCCGGAGGCGTCTTGATTTTTTACTTTCATGGGTATGTAAGGAACTAACAATTGCTGGAACGGGCAAGGAAAATCCCGGCTTGCGTCCAGCCGGGATGCGTTCATCTTTCAGTGGGGATAGAGAGATTTATGCACGCATGTCGGCTTGGCACAAGAGAATAGAGGTCCTCGAGGTAATAGCAAAGGAGCCGCGAATTTCGCAGGTGTTCCAAAGGGTCATATTCTTTTGTGCATGCCTATTTCGCATGATGTTTACAAAATACCTCAATTTCATAACTTGTCAACACTACCGGTGATTTTAAGTTTCCGCCGCTTGAAAAAGACGCCCAAAAACGTTAGGATAGCCGTATTATCGGCGTAACTCCTCACGAATATGCCGCCACTCCAACATTTCACGACCAAAGCAAAAGAAGCTATCCGCCGCGCTCACGAGCTTGCGATCGAGCGCGGACAGAACCATGTTTCGCCGCTCCATCTTCTTTCCGCACTTATTCTGCAAGAAGAGTCGATGGTAGTTGCCATCCTCGAAAAGCTCGAAGTCGATATCATTTTGCTTTCGGATTCGCTCGCAGAGTCGATCGAAGGTGCGAATCCGGGCGCAACTTTGTCGCAGTCGTATCAGATATATCTTACGCCGGAACTTGCCCAGGCTTTGGAGAATTCGTCGAAGGTGGCTGCGGCGCTTAAAGATGAATTCATTTCAACCGAACATCTCTTCATTTCTTTGATCGAGGTGCAATCTGCTGCGTCAGATATTTTGTCGAAATTCCGCATCGATCGCGCTTCAGTTCTGCGCGTTCTTGAAGATCTGCGCACGACCAAGGCCGAGCCGTCCGCTCCGAAAAAACCTCGGGCGTTGGCAAAATATACCAAGAGCCTGACCAAGATGGCGGTCGAAAACAAACTTGATCCGGTTATCGGCCGCGATTCAGAGATCAATCGCATCATTCAGATTTTGTCGCGTCGCACCAAGAACAATCCGATCCTTATCGGTGAAGCGGGCGTAGGTAAAACAGCAATAGCTGAAGGCTTGGCTATCCGCATGGCACAGGGCGACGTACCGGAATCGCTTAAAGACAAGGAATTGGTATCGCTTGATCTTGGTCTTTTGGTTGCTGGTACCAAATATCGCGGCGAATTCGAAGAGCGTCTTAAAAACATCATGAAGGAGGTTGAGCGCTCCGAAGGTCGCGTCATTTTGTTTATCGACGAAATACACACTATCGTCGGCGCGGGTGCGTCGGAAGGTTCGATGGATGCATCAAACATGTTGAAGCCTGCATTGGCCCGCGGCGAATTGCGCGCGATTGGCGCTACAACTTTAAAGGAATACCAGAAATACATCGAAAAAGATCCGGCTTTGACGCGTCGCTTCCAGCCGGTCTATGTCACCGAGCCTTCTGTTGAAGATGCGATCGCAATTCTGCGCGGTCTTAAAGAAAAGTACGAGCTTTATCACGGTGTACGCATTACTGATGATGCTATTGTTGCAGCGGTAAATCTTTCTTCGCGTTATATCAGTGACCGTTTCTTACCAGACAAGACGGTGGATCTTATCGACGAAGCAGCTTCTGCTTTGAAGATCTCGCTTGAATCCAAGCCGCCGCTTTTGGAGGAGACGCATCGCCGCATCATGCGTCTTGAGATCGAACGTGAAGCTTTGAAGAAAGAAGGTGATGACAAGGCTGCCAAGGCTCGCATCAAGGCGATCGAAAAAGAGATCGCGGACGAAAAGGAGAAGACGCAGGAGCTAGAGCTGAAATGGAAGGGTGAGAAGGAATTGCTGACCGGTATCAAGGCTCATAAAAAAGAGCTCGAGAAGCTGCGCCAGGAAGCTGACGCTCTTGAATTGAAAGCCGAGCTTTCGAAAGTCGCCGAGATCCGCTATGGCAAAATCCCGATGATCGAACGCGAGCTTGATCTTAAGTTGAAGAAGCTTAAGAAATTGCAGTCGTCTCGTCGCATTTTGAAAGAAGAGATTACTGCCCAAGATATTGCGGATGTGGTTTCGAAATGGACGGGTATTCCGGTCTCGCGCATGCTTGAAGAAGAAGCGCACAAGCTTATGCGCATGGAAGGCGAGCTTGAAAAGCGTGTGGTTGGCCAGGACGAAGCAGTGAAAAAGATTTCCGACACCATCCGTCGCGCTCGCGCAGGCATAGCCGATCCGAATAGGCCTTTGGGTTCGTTCCTTTTCCTTGGACCGACTGGTGTAGGTAAAACCGAACTCACCAAGGCGCTGGCTGAATTCATGTTCGATGATGAAAAGGCTTTGATCCGCGTCGATATGTCCGAATTCATGGAGAAGCACTCAACTTCAAAACTCATTGGTGCGCCGCCAGGATATGTCGGTTATGAAGAAGGCGGAGCGCTTACCGAAATGGTTCGCCATCGCCCGTACTCGGTCATTCTCTTTGACGAGATCGAGAAAGCCCATCCGGAAGTCTTCAATATCTTGCTGCAGGTTTTGGACAATGGTCGTCTTACAGATACCAAGGGCCGTGTCGTTAACTTCAAGAATACGGTCATCATACTGACGTCGAATATTGGCGCACAGTACATTGATCGTATGGAGAAAATCGGTTTTGCCGCTGATTCTGGATCGAAATCTCGCTATACAGATATGAAGGCAAAGGTCACCGAAAGCTTGCGTGATTACTTCAAGCCCGAATTCCTCAACCGTCTGGATTCGATCGTCATCTTCGATATTTTGTCACCAGAAGCAGTTAAGACGATCGTGAAGATCCAGGTGAATCAGGTTATAAAACGCTTGGCCGAAAAGGAAATCAGGCTCGACATCGCGCCGGCGGTCTACGAATATCTGGCCAAGGAAGGTTATGATCCGCAGTATGGCGCACGACCATTGAAGCGTTTGATCCAAGAAAAGATTCTTACGCCGGTCGCAGGATTTATGATCTCGCAAGGCGTGGGCTCGGGCGGATCGATCTCGGTCACTCTGAAGAATGGCGAGTTCGCCTTTGACGTGAAGAAGGGCAGGAAGGCGGTACCGCTGAAGCTTGACGACGTTGTGTCGGTCACGGAACGAACTGCTTAAATAAGAAATGAAAGAAAAAGCCGCAGTGAACCTGCGGCTTTGCGTTATCAGGCTATCGCCATATCTGCGAGTACGGCGCACTCTTTTGCAATCATTTCATATTTCAAGCGCTCGTTCTCTCTGTCTCGCGCCTTACGCTCCTCGATATAGGCCAGAATGGGCTCTGCGATCTCGTGAATATCCGAGAATTCGGCGGCCATCTGTTCCGCGATCTCTCTGTCCATATACCTAGATGAAGCATCGCTCTTCAAAAGAAAGGCGATGCGTCGTCGCAGGTCTTTATGTTCAGGTTCTTGGAAGCGGCAATACCAGTAGCACAGATAATATTGGATATTCTCGTTGCTTTTTGCGATCTCAACAACGAATTGCACCTGGCTTAAGACCAGATCTTTCGGAGAATTCTTCTCTTTGCTGAAAGAGAACGCCGTTTCGGCATACCACTCTAGCGCGTCTTCCCATATTTCACGAGGCTGGGATTGACCAGACGCTTCCAATTCAACGATATGACGCATGCGTTGATCTGCCAGGTATTTCCATTTGTTGCGGACAGGACCGATCTTGGCTCCATCGCACCAATCCAACATAAGCCATTGAAATGGATTGAAGCCTGAGGTGTAGCCTGGTCCATTGCCGGTTTCAAGATCCTTGAGAGAGAATCTTTCAAAAAGCTCTTCCGCAAGAGGATCGTCTTCGGGCAGGATTGAGAGTAACTGGAGAATCTCCTTTTCGTAGTCTTCATCCGGATGCTCATCCCTCATTTTGCAGACCAGATTTGCTCCGGCACGCACAAGCTTGAGGGGAAGCTTCTCGAATTCGACGCCGCGACGACCGTGCCAATTACCTCTGTGATCGGCTGGGTCATACCACCAATGCGAAGGAATATCCTCTCGTTTCGCAGCGAGAAGCACGGCAAGTGCGCGAAGTTTGTAAGGCTTAGCGACTTGAGAAAGCAGGATCTCGTTAAGGTCTTTGCCTTCCCGCTGTTTAAGCTCGAGCCATTGTTTCCAGAGGCGATCCTCTTTTGAGGGTTTGATGATGCCGGCCAGACGCAGCAGTCTCTGTATATGCGCGATGAACTTTCGAATATTCACTGCTTATCCTTTGTTGAGGTTGAGTTTTGAGGTTAAAGATCTCTGCGATGGATATTACCCCTTTGGGATAGGTCGTCAAATTTGCTTGTGATAACGGCAAAATCTGGTACAGTATCAAATATCGCGTAGGTGGTAGAGTGGTCAATTACAACAGACTGTAAATCTGTCGCCCATTGGGCTACACAGGTTCGAATCCTGTCCTACGCACCCAAACTTGCATGGCCGAAATCTATCCTAAAGCGTACTTCGGCGGCTCGATCGTATCCATTGATGATGCGAAACTTTCCGTGGCCTGCTCGGCAGTGCTGTACGGCCTGTCAGTCTACACCGTGCTGCCAGTGGTGCGGACCAAAAAAGGTATGGCTGCGTTCCGGCTTGAAGATCACTATGCACGCCTTATCAATTCGGCCAAAGTGATCGGCATCGATTCGTTCGAGAAAGACTTTGATCTCAAAAAATTTAAAGCAGCGGTAGTAAGTGTGGTTTCTGTGAACAAGATTAATGCGACTGCCTTCATCCGTGCTACGGTCCATGTTTCTGCACTGGTGCCCGGTACACGATCTCGTGGTTTACCAACAACACTTTCTATTTTCGCGTACGAAGCGAATCCGATTATCACACAAAGCGGAGCGCGTCTTAAGACATCGGTTTGGCGACGTGTGCCTGATTACGCTATTCCATCCCGTGCCAAAGTGAACGGTGCATACGTTAATTCCGTCTTGGGCAAACAAGATGCTATCGATTCCGGATATGACGATTGTCTTTTCCTTGACGCGCAGGGACATATTTGCGAACTTTCTGCGGCCAATATCTTTATCGTCCGAGACGGTGCTTTGATCACTCCTGATCGTGCAAGTGATATCTTAGAAGGCATCAATAGAAAGACGGTCATCGAACTTGCCCGACAATTAAAAATTCCTGTCATCGAGCGCTTGATCGATCTGACGGAATTATATGTCGCAGACGAAGCGTTCGCCTGTGGAACATCGGCATTTGTTGCGCCGATTATTGAAGTAGATACACGAAAGATTGGTGCAGGCAAAGAAGGTGCGATTACCAAAAAAATTCGTGAAGCGCATGCAAAGCTTTTGCGAGGTGATGGTCCTGCCGCCGCACGTCTGTTAACAATTCTCAAATAAAAATATGAGACGCATTGGGAACGTTCAGGCCCTGATCATTATCATCATCGCCATGTTCTTTGATGCTCTTTCTTTGATTCCGGGCATAAGCGAGTACGTTGCTATCGCGGGTCAGGGTATTTTGGGCGTCGCGTTGTATCTCTGTGGCGTAAATGTCTTTAAAAGCAAACCAGCAGCGCTGTATATTATTTCAACCATTATCGAAGCCATTCCCGGCATAAGTGTCATCCCCATGTTTACGATCGAGGCTGTGGCTCTGATCGTCATGTCGCGGCGCCGATAATATTGCGCTTTTGTAGGGCTCGTGCTAATATTGCCGCACAACGAACAGTCTATATACATAGCCATGTCCCAGGATCAACTCATCATTTTGCGCAATAAAGAGACCGGCGAGGTCTATTACACGCGCAAGAACAAGCGCAAGGTAGAGCGCAAGATCGAGCTCAAGAAATACTCGAAGAAGCTCCGCAAGCGCGTTACGTTCAAGGAATCGAAGAAATAAGAAAAATCCCGCCACGTGGCGGGATTTTTCTTTGAAGCAATGTTCATGTGCGGGCATCGTGGGTTAAGTACTAGGGTGGTGAGGCACTGTAAGGGTATTTTAGCGGATTTTGAGGAATTGAAATGAGGTGTGTGGATCAGGCGTCTGTTTCCACTATTTGACAACTGAATCAATGATTTGATGGATTGTGCTATCTAATTGAGCTTTTGTAATCAGATATGCATCTGCTGAATTATATTTTGTATTGAACAAGAAAATATACTCCACAGTATTATTTTCTGGGAAGAACATGTATGCTCCGCCGATGGAGTTTTTGCCTTTCAAACCAGTATAGGACAAATCTTTTCTTAAATACGTGTAGTATTCGTGATTTTTGTAAGTTGATTTTTCAAGATTAATCGCCTCGTTTGTATTCGATGACGCTACAGAAGCATACTTCTTCAACGTATCTTCAATTATTGAAGTCTTGTATTTTGAGAAATCTTCAGGTGAAGTTTGCTCTACCCATACTTTAAAAATAGGCATCTCATCATAACCTTCAAGACCGTAAAAGGATCTGAGGGCTTTTATGGTAGTGACAACCGAGCTTGAAGCATCCAGTCCAATTTTTATATGAGCATTTTCTCTGTACTCGATGAAAGCCTGATCAATCGATACCGGACCCTTTCCATCAAATACCCCTTTTTCATCAGGACTTACAAGATACAAGTTATTGTTGAGAGTAATCGGGAGAAAAGCACTTAGACCACTCTTTGAAAGAGATTGGCGATTCCACCCTTCAGGATCGGGATAGTATCCACGAGATGAGTTGAGTGCAAATATGGTGATAATTCCTACAATAATAATCCCTATAACCCAGGATATTACTTTTTTCATAGTGCAATAATTTTAGCTTACATTTAGTTATTTTTGTAGCAAAAGTTCGCGGGCCGCCATTTGATCCTAACCACTCGGGTCATGCCGATACTAAGTTTTCCTGGCGGGTGATGAGGGAATCGAACCCCCGACAACGGTTTTGGAGACCGTAGTTATGCCACTTAACTAATCACCCAACGCACGATTTATAGCATATTTGGGCTTAAATTGGTATTCGCTGTTATCGCAGTTTGATATTTCTTTACATACATGGTATTTATGTGGCCGGGCACTGCAACTGTTGCGGTCGCTCAAATAAATCTTACTCTCACAGCGCATCGAAAGATGTTGCGATGGGATGGAAAGGAAATATGGGAAGCGTGGAAAGTGTCAGTCCCAAGCGTATCGACTGGAAACAGATCGATTACTTTGTCTCGATCGTCGTAAAGCTTTCTTCGAGCATCACTGAGACATGTAGGAAGGCAAAAATTGGTCCGGAATGCCTTGAATGGTTTGCGGGTGAAGGCAGAAAGGACTTCGAAGAGTTTCTTGCGCGGTTCGTGTGGTGGTATGCACTCAGAAACAAGGATCTGGGACGCAGCTGGTCCAAGATCTGCAAGGTTTCCGATTCGAATCTGCGCATGGCGCTTTCGACGGTGGATCTTACGACGCATCTTGGTAAACGACTTATCGCTGCTTTTCCTGAATGTTTTTGTAGCGCTGGTGCCGAAGAAACGGGTCCGGTTCCGCTTTCGGTGCTGCAGCAACATGCTCGATATCACAATAAGATCCATCGCTTAGGACACCACAATCCAGAGGAAAAGTTGGTGTTCACACAGTCGGTTAAACATCACGGGATTCCATTTTTCTGGGCATGCTGGAGCCCGAATTATCCGGATTACAATCCCGATTGGGTTCTGCTCACCAAACATCATCAGGCGAAGTTTGGAGATATCCTCGATGTCGCTGGTGCAAAGTACTTCGTCGTGCAATGCGAGCTGGGCAAGCATGGTGAAAAAGAATGCTGTCTTGTACCCTTGGGGTGTATTGATCCGGAAAAGTAGCACATTCAAGCGATCCGTTCGTGGGTCGCTTTTTTCATGTGGGAAAACGTATACTAAGCGTATGGACAACGAACCGCTTGCCAACCGTATCCGTCCGCAAACCCTCGACGAATTCGTGGGTCAGGAAGAGTTGGTCGGTCCTGGAAAGTCTTTGCGTAAGGCGATCGAAGACAAGCATTTATTTTCGTTTATTTTGTGGGGACCGCCAGGTGTTGGCAAGACGACTTTGGCCCGTATCTATGCACATGCTTTGGATGCGCGCTTTTATGAACTTTCCGCTGTGTCGGCCGGCAAAGAAGATATTCGAACAATTGTTGATGACAATTCGCTTTTGGATCAGCGGCCGAAAGTGTTGTTTCTGGATGAAATCCATCGCTTCAACAAAGCACAACAGGATTTTCTTTTGCCGTTTGTCGAATCGGGAAAGCTTACCTTGATTGGTGCCACGACCGAAAACCCAAGCTTCGAAGTTAATTCTGCATTACTGTCGCGTGCCCGGGTGTTCGTGCTCAAGTCACTTTCTGAAGACGAGATCAGAAAGATCTTGAAGCGTACCAAGATGAAGATTCCAAAGGATGCCTTGGATTGGCTTTCTAATCTGGCGAACGGAGATGCGCGCATTGCCTTGACCGCCTTGGAAAATGCAAAGCGCCTTTATGAGACAGTGACAATTGAGAATTTGAAATCCGCTTTTGAGCAGGTCTTTATTCGTTTCGATAAGAAAGGTGACGAGCACTACGACACTATATCTGCCTTCATAAAATCGATGCGCGCCGGTGATGCGGATGCGGCGTTGTATTATCTTGCACGCATGATAGAAGGCGGGGAAGATCCGAAATTTATAGCCCGACGAATGGTTATTTTCGCTTCAGAAGATATCGGCCTGGCTCAGCCGACAGCTTTGGTTGTCGCAAATGAAGTTTTTCGTGCGGTAGAAACGATCGGATTGCCGGAAGCGGCTATCAATCTGGCACATGGCGCATCATATCTGGCTCTTGCTGCAAAAGACCGTTCGTCATATGACGCATATTTCGAAGCGCTTGATGATGTGCGCCGCTTTGGTAACCTGCCGGTCCCGCTCAAGATCCGCAATGCCCCCACCAAATTAATGAAAGAATTGGGGTACCACAAGGGCTATAAGAAATATGATACAGATAGTCTTTTGCCTGACAAAATAAAAGGAAAAAAGTATTTAAAGCGCAAAGGTAAAAAAGATTGACATGGTCCTGTCTTTGTGGAGAATGAGGGACAGAATCTGTTAATTCACATGAAAGAAACCAGGATCAAACCTGATGCCTACACACGTTTGGGCTTCCAAAAGTTTTCTGAAGAAATCCATATTTCTTCAGGTTCAATACAAGCCTCGGATATAAATGTGAAGCTAAGAACAGCTAAGGTGATTAACTTTGCCGAAGCTTATTTAAAGGTGAATCCTCAGCGGGTTTTTGAGATTCCGCGAGCTTCATCGGTGGCAATCATCGTGGCGGTTGCTGCTCCATTGAAATGTATCATCGACGAGCGTTTCTACAATAGAGCTTCGCTCGAAGGGTTGGGTCCGCTTGCAGAGGGTGCGGGACCGTTGCTTGCATGTCATCCGGATTTTCCAGATGGTGCGATTACGGTAGCTACTCACCTTATGAGTGAGCACGGTCATGCTGCTACCCTCCATCATTACTTGTGGAAGATCATTAAGAACCAGGCGGTTAAGTCGCTTGCCATCTTGCCTCATATGGATGTTTTGGAGGGAAGGAAGTTGTTTGCCTTTGCCAAGCTCACATGACACAAGTCCGGACAACGTGTCCGGATTTTTTTATGCAGTTTATGCAAGAAATTCTCTCACCGCACTTTCGATTTCGGTCGTTTGAGATGGGTTAAACCAGCGGATCGCTTTTTCTCGCGAAAACCAAGTCATCTGGCGCTTCGCGAATTGTACGATTTCAATTTTGAGGCGCGAAATCATTTCGTCCTTTGTTACTTTTTTCTGCACATATTGTGCTACGTGTCGGTATTCGAGCCCGAATTCGTAGAGACGTTTCCACGACACGCCGCGATCATGCAAATGCTTCACTTCTTTTTCCATTGCTTCGCCTTCCATGCGCTTTTCCAGACGTGTATAGATCTTTTGTTGTAGAGTTTCGCGATCCGCGGTAAGTCCAATCCAGAGCGTTTTGAATCGTTTCGTCCGTTTCGCTTTCGGAACATTGCCCAAAGCCATGGCGATCTCGATGGCACGTATGATACGAACCTTATTGTACGGATCGATTGAACGAGCGCGCTTCGAATCAAGCTTTGCAAGTTTTTTCATAAGGTCTTCGCACGATTCTTTTGCAAGCTCTTCACGAAGTTTTTTGTTTGGTTTTACGGAAGGAAATTGGGTTCCATATATCAGCGTATCGATATAGAAACCGGTGCCTCCGCAGATGATGGGAAGCTTGCCGCGCGAAATGATGTCTTCGATGGCGACGCTTGCCTCTCGCTGAAAATCTTCGACGCTGTAGCGTGCCTTAGCGGGGTCGGCGACATCAAGCAGATGATGCCTGACGCCCTTCATTTCGGATTCGGTGATTTTGCCAGCGCCAGTGTCGAGGCCGCGATAGACCTGGCGCGAATCGGCCGAAACCACTTCGCCGTCAAAGCGCAAAGCCAAAAGGACCGCAAGGTCGCTTTTTCCGGTTGCGGTTGGTCCGCAGACCACGACGACTTTGGGCAATTCTTTTTTCATGACCGTCCTAACTGGTCGGGATGCCGGGATTCGAACCCGGAGTCACACGTACCCGAAACGTGTATGTTAGCCGTTACACCACATCCCGATGCTTAAGCAGGATACTTGAATCACCGTCATTTTTCAATATATCCACAGACAATGTTGGTGCCGGAGGAGGGACTTGAACCCTCACGCCTTGCGGCACGCGATTTTGAGTCGCGCGTGTATAGCCAATTTCACCACTCCGGCTTCTTACAAAAAATACACCAAATTTGATATTTTCTCAATGTCTTCGCTGACATGATAGAATATTCGCCATGACATCCCAATTTTTTGGAGACTCCATTTTTTGGATCGAGACGGATAAGATTCGTCCGAATCCGTATCAGCCACGCCGCGAATTCGATGAAGCCGCTTTGCGAGATTTAGCCGAATCAATCCGCATGTACGGGCTGCTTCAACCATTAGTTGTTACACGCAGCGAAATACAGAAGGAAGACGGCTTGGTTGTCGAATACGAACTTATCTCGGGTGAGCGTCGCTTGCGCGCTTCGAAACTACTCGGCCTTGCGCAGGTTCCAGCCATTATCCGTTCAAATGCCGAAGATGCTCGATTAAAGCTTGAGCTGGCCATTATCGAAAACCTCCAGCGTGAGGATCTTAATCCGGTCGAACGTGCCCGTTCGTTCCAACAGCTGGTGACCGAATTCGGTCTGAAGCACATTCAGGTCGCGCAGAAGATTGGTAAATCGCGCGAATACGTCTCGAACACCATCCGCATCCTTGCCTTGCCATCGGATATTATCGACGCTTTGTCGCAAGGCAAGATCTCTGAAGGCCATGCACGACCGCTTCTTATGCTCGGAGATCGTCCGCAAGAACAGTCGACCTTGTTCAAAGAGATCATGTTCAAGCGTCTTACTGTGCGTGAGACGGAAATGATTGCGCGCAAAATTGCTGTCGAAAAGACTCGTAAGAAAGAACGCATGTTCGACCCAGAGATGCTTGATATGGAGCGTCGTTTGTCCGAAACGTTCGGTACCCGTGTGTCGATCGAGCAAAAGCAGAAGGGAGGCAAGATCACTATCGACTTTTTCTCGCCTGACGATTTGAAAGCCATCATGAAGGCGATCGAAAGCCACAGTACGGCAGAAGTAAAAGCCGAAGTCGCTGCGGTTAAGGAGATGGAAAAATCTGAAGTGATCCCAACGGAACCTGTTGTTGCCGTCGACGACCGTTCGAAGGATGAAAAGAAGGAAGATGAGAGTTCGGAGGATCTCTATTCGCTCAAGAATTTCTCGCTCTAAAGAAAAAGGCCGCCCGGAAGGGCGGCTTTGTGTGTTGCTAAGCAGCTTTGCGGTTGGCAACCGAGGCGCTTGGATCGACATGGACATAGACGATCTGGCCTTTGGGCAGGATCATACTGCCCGACATACTACTCGGCCTTCTTCTTTCTCGCAAATCCGCGTTTCTTTTTCGGTTCTTTGAGAATTTCTAGGGCGCGGGCAAGCTCGATGGTGTAGACATCGTCCGGAGCTTTGACCGACCTGAAATCTGCATCATGAACAATGTAAGGACCGAAGCGGCCAATATTTGCAGTAATAGTTTTGCCGGTTTCTGGATGCATGCCTAGTTGGCGAGGAAGTGACAAGAAATGAACTGCCTGTGCCAAGGTGACTTCTTCTGGTTTCACTTCTTTAGGCACTGAAGCGCGTCTCAGTACTGGTTTTTTTACTTTCTTGCCCGTAGTCTCGCCGGTGGGCACTTCGACGTATGGTCCGTATTTGCCGGTCTTAAGGGTAATTTCCTGGTTGTATTGTGGATGAATGCCAATCACTTTGTCTTTAGGCAATTCTTTGCCGTCGATGGTCAGAGCGCCATCGCAATCGGGGTAGCGTGAGCAGGAAAGGAACTTGCCGCCACGACCAAGTTTCACTACCATCGGTGATCCGCATTTAGGACAGGTGATGGATGGGTCGGCGTCGCCAAGCGTTGTTGCCTTCTCAAGTTTTTCTTTTGCCTTCACTTCTTTGATGAAGGGTTTATAGAAATCCGAAAGAGTTTTTTCATACGCCATTTCGCCGTTCGCAATCGAGTCGAGTTTGTCTTCCATCTCGGCGGTGAAGCCGTCGCTTATGTATTGATTGAAATTGTCCTCAAGGAACGTCGAGACTACTTCACCGGTGTCGGTGGGCTTAAGCGATCGGCCTTCCTTGGTGACATACTCGCGGTCTTCAAGGGTCTTGATGATCGAGGCATAGGTTGACGGACGGCCGATGCCGCGAGCTTCCAACTCTTTAACAAGACCTGCTTCAGAATAGCGGGACGGTGGTTCGGTGAATTTCTCGGTGGCGGTGATATCAATAAGAGTTAAAGGGTCGCCTTGTGCGATTTTAGGTAGCTCGACATCTTCGCCGCGAGCTTCTGGATCTGCCTCGAGCCATCCTTTACAAAGTGTGCGCGAGCCGTTTGCCTGGAAGTCCGGGATTGGTGCTTTAGCGTCTGAGACATTGGCAAGAATCTTCGTGCGCATAATGCGCGCGTCGGCCATCTGCGAGGAAACAGCGCGGGCCCAGATAAGTTCATACAGCTTTTTCTGATCGTCGTCGTGACCCGCTTTTAGTTTAGAAGCGTCGGTGGGGCGGACAGCTTCGTGTGCTTCTTGGGCGTTCTTGGATTTGGTCGCGTAGGTGCGTGTCAGCACAGCTTCCTTGCCGTATGTTTTTTCAATTACTACTGCGATCTGAGTCACGGCTTGTTTTGAGAGGTTGGTTGAGTCCGTGCGCATGTACGTGATATAGCCAGCTTCGTAGAGCTTTTGCGCCGCGCGCATGGTGCGCGAGGGTGAAAAGCCCAAGCGGGTCGATGCGGCCTGCTGAAGTGTAGATGTTGTAAAAGGGGCGCGCGGCGCACGTTTCGCTTCGCTCTCTTCAACCGACTTCACGATCCACGAGCCTTTTTTACCAGACTCGACGATACGATCTGCTTCCTTTTGTTCTTTTGGCTCCTCTGTGCACATCAAAGGAAGCGGTACTTTTTTCGATGTCTCGGTCTGTACGGCGATGGTGAAATATCGTTCAGGCTTGAATGCTTTTATCTCGCGCTCGCGTTCAACAAGAATGCGCAGAGCAGGCGACTGTACGCGGCCCGCTGACAATCCGTAGCGGACTTTTTTCCAAATGATACCGGAAAGGTCATAGCCGACCAGGCGGTCGAGGACGCGGCGCGCCTCCTGGGCGCGCCGCAGGTTTTGGTCGATATCACGTGGATGCTGGAGTGCCTCCAAAATGGCATCCTTGGTGATCTCGTGGAAAACGACACGGCGAACCGGCTTTTTGCCGAAGTTCACCGCTTGCGCCACATGCCATGCTATCGCTTCGCCTTCGCGGTCGGGGTCGGTCGCGAGCAATACTTCGTCGGACTTCTTGGCAAGCGACGAGATCTCGGCCAATACTTTTTCCTTTCCGGCCGACACTTCATAGTGTGGCACAAAGCCCTCCATGTCGATTGCTTTCTTGTTCGACTTAGGCAGGTCGCGCACGTGTCCGACCGACGCAACGACGGTGTAATCAGGTCCCAAATATTTTCCGATGGTCTTTGCCTTGGCTGGAGACTCGACAATGAGGAGCTTTCCCATATGTTGTGGCCAGTATTGCATGAAGGGAAAGTGCTTGGCAAGAAATATTCAAAGAACGAGCAAGAAAAAAGCCGCGGTTAGGCGGCTTCGGTGACAGATATTTTTTCTGCGGATCCTAAAGCATGACTTAGAGCACATCGTGCGTCCATGCAAACGAAACATTCATCAGGATCGAATCTTCGCGTGTCGTGATGATATATCGCATGCGGGCCGTCGATCGTGACGAAACTTCCAGATTCAACTTTCGAAGACACAGGATCGTCAGGCACGTCGCCATTGTATTTCATCGTATATATGACGTCCTGTTCAGCGTCGACAAGTCCTGCTTTTCTAAACTCTTGCTGAAGAACGTTTTCTGTTCGTTCTACGCCGGGGCGCAGACCGACAATGTAGACATTGCATCCACATTCGCGCAAAAGGCGTTTCGAAATCAGATAGAGTCTGGACTTTTTCCTGCCAAATCGACCGTACAACACCTCATACAGATTCATAAGGGCGTCGCAGGCGATCATGATCGCAACGATGCCTACAATAAAAAGCGTGAGGGAAGAGAGATGGGAACGCATAAATAAGAGCTTCTCTATTTACTGTAAGCTCTCGCGATATTTTCCGTCAAGACGGATTTCTCCTAAACTTTCTTCAATAATGCCTTTCAATTCAAGAAGCGAGATAAGGGCGCTGGCTTCGGCTACGCTCATGCCGAGTTTCTCGACTAATTCTTCACGTGGCATGGGATGGTCGAGAATCGCGACAACGCGGCGCTCTTCATCTGAAAGTTCAGAGAGTATACTGTCGAGTGCTCCTTCTTCAACGGCGGAAAGTTCGAAGCCTAAAGCGTCGATTAAATCTTCGCCGCCGGTGATAGGTGTCGCGCCTAGACGAATAAGAAAGTGTGGGCCGGCGGAAACAGATGAAAAGATTCCGCCAGGTACGGCAAAAACATCACGGTTGAATTCTGTGGCGTGTTTAGCGGTAATTAGTGTGCCCGATTTTACTGTTGATTCGATGACCAAAGTCGCCTTGGCCATGCCGGCCATGATGCGATTACGTTTAGGAAAGGTCCATTTATTACCCATAACCGTTTCTTCAAATGGAGACAGAAGTGCACCGCCGGCTTTCAATATCCGATGTGCCAGATCCACATGTGCCGCGGGATATATTTCTTCATCGGCAAGCCCTGAACCAGGCACGGCTATGGTCTTTAGTCCGTATTCAAGTGCCGTTTCGTGCGCGATCGAATCGATACCATAGGCGAGTCCCGACACGATGACCACCGGCAGACCACGAAGAGCAGAGATCAATTCGCGGCAGACCTCTTTTCCATAGTTTGTGTTCTTGCGCGTGCCGACGACCGTTAAAAAGATTTGATCATTCGGTGGCAGCATGCCTCGCACATACATTTTGTCGGGCAGATCGTCGCAATGGCGTAAAAGTCCGGGATAATCGCCGGGCTGAATGGTGCGGATAGGAAAGTTCATATTGTTTTTCTTGTTCGTGGCTTTCAAAGCGGTTGTACGCTATCATGGCGAGATAAAGAAAAGATAAAGAAATGCTCGATATTAAATTTATCCGAGAAAATAAAGATCTGGTCAAGGCTGGAGCGCGAAAAAAGCACGTTGATATCGATCTTGATGCTCTGATCGTATTGGACGATAAGCGAAAGGCGCTGACTGCTTCGTTTGAAGCTAAACGTGCCGAGCAAAACGCCGTCTCGGCTAAACTGCCTTCGGCTGATGCTGAAACCAAGGCAGCCCTTCTTGAATCAATGAAGAAGGTGAAGACTGATATGCAGGCTGACGAAGAAGCTTTGAAAGAAATGATGAAAGAATGGCAGGCCATGATGCTTCGTGTACCCAACATGCCGGACATTTCGGTTCCGGATGGTGTAAGTGATGCGGATAATAAAGAAGTGCATACCTGGGGCGAGAAGACGCAGTTTTCGTTTCAGCCAAAAGATCATATCGAGCTTATGACCAAGCTTGATCTGCTTGATCTTGAAAAAGGAACCGAGACCGCGGGCTTCCGTGGTTACTATTTGAAGAATGACGCTGTGACCATGAACTTTGGTCTTTGGCAGTTCGTGCTCGATCGTTTTGTGAAAAAAGGATACAAGCCGATGATGGTGCCGTCGCTTGTTCGCAAGCAGCCTTTGTATGGCACAGGATATTTGCCGCAGGGCGAAGAGGATTTGTACAAGACGCAGGATGGAGACTATCTTACGGGCACCGCTGAAGTGGCTACGATGAGCTATTTTGCGGACAAAGTCATCGACAAATCTGAATTGCCGATGAAAATTATTGCTTTTTCGACTTGTTTCCGTCGCGAGGCCGGTAGCCACAGCAAGGACACCAAGGGTATCATCCGTGTTCATGAATTCTATAAATTAGAGCAAGTGATTTTGTGCGAAGCGAGTCACGAAGAATCTGTAAAGCATCATGAAGAACTTCGTCGTAATTCTGAAGAAATTTTGGAGGCTTTGAAATTGCCATATCACACGGTGGTTAACTGTGGTGGTGATATTGGTCTCGGTCAGGTAAAGAAATATGATCTTGAAGCTTGGGTCCCATCGCAGAATACTTATCGCGAAACGCATTCGTGCTCGTACTTCCACGATTTCCAGACACGTCGATTGAATATTCGTTACCGTGATACTGACGGCAAGTTGAAATTCGCGCACTCGCTTAACAATACGGCGCTTGCAGGTCCACGTATCCTGGTTCCAATCATCGAAAACTACCAACAGGAGGATGGTTCGGTGAAAGTTCCCGACATTCTAAAGCCGTACCTGGGCAAGGACGTAATAACTAAATAAGGCTATGGCGGAGCGGGCGCTTTTTCAGCAGACAAAGCTTCGAGCTCGCCGCCGCGCCCGCGCTTGGCGACTTCTCGGACTTTCCGTCGCGGCGGCGGCCATCTTGTATTTCTCGCTCAGTCTTTTATCACAATTGAGTGCGCTTCAGATCGAACGTGTAGTGGTCACGGGTGCTCACCGCGTCCCAGAAGAAAACATTCGCGAGACCGTTTTAGCCGAGCTTTCCGGAAATTATGGTGGCATCTTTTCGCGCTCGAACGTATTGCTGTATCCGAAGTCCGCGATCCGCACTGATGTGCTGGCAGTGCCTGCAGTGAAATCCGTGAACATCAGTCGTTCGGATATGCATACGCTGTCGATTGATCTTGAAGAACGTGTCGAAGTTGCACTGTGGTGTGAAGGTCCGATAGGCGAGACCGAACGCTGTTCATCTGTCGACGAAAACGGACAAATTTTTGCGCGAACCACTGTAATCTCTTCGGACCGCTTTGTGTATCGCGGCGCGGTCACGTCAATTGATGAAAGCCGTGATGTGTTTGTTTCGCCGGATTTTCGTAAACTGCAGTTTTTCATGACTCAGCTTTCAGGACTTTCAGTCGGACCACGCGAAATATTTGTTGGCACGGATGGGTACCTCACCATTTCTCTTTCAAATGGTGGAAAAATTATCATCGATGCAACCAGAGATCTTTCAGACGTGCTTTCGGATATCGCACTGGTTATCTCTGACAAATCGGTCGCGCCGGATCTTTTGACGTTTCTGAATAATCTCGACTATATAAAGTTCGACTCGGGCAGCAAGGTGGTGTATAAGATGAAGTAATGAAGGATTTCTGGAAAGACCTCAAAAAGCCCTTTTTCGTGCTCGCACCAATGGCGGATGTAACGGACTGTGCCTTTCGCCGAATGATCGCAAAATACGGTCGACCAGATGTGACCTGGACTGAATTCGTATCAGCAGACGGACTTTGTTCACCCGGACGCAAGGTTCTTTTGAGAGATCTTGAATTCACCGACGCCGAACGTCCCATTGTTGCGCAGTTGTTCACCTCTAAACCGGATAAAATGCGCGAGACGGCGAAATTGTGCCAAGATCTGGGTTTTGATGGCATCGATATCAATATGGGATGTCCGGATCGCTCGATTGAAAAGCAGGGTTGCGGCGCGGCCATGATGAAGAATCCAGAAAACGCTCGGGCAATCATTCGCGCGGCCAAAGAAGGGGCACCGAATCTGCCGGTGTCGGTGAAAACGCGCATCGGTTATAGCAAAAATGAAATCGCGACCTGGATCCCGCAGATCTTGGCTGAAAAGCCTGCGGCGCTTACCATCCATTGCCGTACGCGCAAAGAAATGTCGTTGGTTCCGGCACGTTGGGAACATGTGAGGGAAGTTGTTCTTTTGCGTGACAAACTTTCACCCGAGACGCTTGTCATTGGAAATGGTGATGTTACGGATCTTCCTGATGCGCGTCGCAAGGCCGCCGAGTTTGGTGCTGACGGTGTGATGCTGGGTCGTGCCATTTTCGGCAACCCATGGCTTTTCTCATCCTTACGTAATCCAGATGGAAAAACGACCGTACCGACCATTCCTGAAAAATTACGTGTCGCCGTCGAGCACACTAAATTATATGAGAAGCTTTTGGGAGATATCAAAAGTTTTGCCATCATGAAGAAGCATTACAAGGCATACGTAAACGGTTTTGATGGTGCCAAGGAATTACGCACTAAATTGATGGATGCCAAGGATGCAGCTGAAGTGGAAAGGGAGGTGGAGGCCTTTATCGCGGGCCTTGCTCGTACCTAATTTAGGGTGTGCACAAACCGCTTGCAAAGTCTTGGAGCGGGTGTAACGTTAAGTCAGATCTGACTTGGCCAGAATTAAGAGACTGGCCTTTCGGGAGGGCGGTGCGAACTGCATTGGCGTGCGTCGTGCCGCTCTCCCTCTTATTTCTGCAACAAGCCTGAGGGTGCTTTCCTAAGGGTTTGTGACTGACATTACGCCTACAAGGGCGGAGCGTATGCAGACGCTCCGCCCTTTTGACTTTCTGCTATACTATATTCCAACAATCTTATATGGCTCACGAAGTCTTGTACCGAAAGTACCGTCCAAAGGAATTCTCCGAAGTGATCGGCCAGGAGTCCGTCATTCGTGCTTTGCAGGGTGCGGTCAAGGGCGATGCCGTTGCGCATGCATATCTGTTTGCCGGATCGCGTGGCATTGGTAAAACGTCGATTGCGCGCATCTTTGCCCGGGCGGTAGGTACGTCGGCGAATGATATCTATGAAATTGATGCTGCATCGAATCGCGGTATCGATGATGTACGTGCTTTGCGCGATGCAGTAGCGGTGCTGCCGTTCGAATCTCGCTTCAAGGTTTACATTATCGACGAGGTACACATGCTTACCAAGGAAGCGTTCAACGCGCTTTTGAAGACTCTGGAAGAGCCACCAAAACATGTCGTCTTCATCCTTGCTACGACCGAAGTGCACAAATTGCCCGAGACCATCGTTTCGCGTTGCCAGGTTTTCGAATTCAAACGTCCGACTGCCGAAATTCTTGCCGACACGGTTTCGCGTGTTGCCAAAGCCGAAGGATATGCGATCGAGCCAGCCGCTGCTGAATTGGTGGCACTTGTAGGTGATGGATCGTTCCGAGACACATTAGGCACCTTGGAACGTGTCATTGCGGGAGCCAAGGGTAAGAAAATTTCGCTTGAAGACGTTGAAGAGGCAACCGGATCACCTAAGTCGCAATTGGTGCGGGATTTCGTCGCGGCGCTTTCGCGCCGCGACTCTGTAGCCGCTTT